>WLWH01000060.1_pt1 | contig 84810 bp, 88 predicted proteins | sample 6712741 | NCBI WGS metagenome assembly WLWH01 (sample SAMN12718694, study PRJNA515312) | sponge metagenome | isolation source: marine sponge | host: Mycale hentscheli | place: New Zealand: South Island, Marlborough, Capsize Point | collected 2003-05-01 | reverse complement strand
CCATTTTGGTAGAACCACTTAAGTTGATTATCCCAAGAAAGTTTCAACAAGTGAATGTTGTCATTTCCTTCATCTGTTACATCAAAGATAATAAAGCTAAATGAACTTAGAGGTCTTCCATCAATTAATGGATTCTCAATGTCATTAGTATTTAAGTTATCAAATGCTGGATTTAGTACAAACTTAACGTTAGCTAAGAAAGGAATAGTAAAGCTTGTGTAAGCAAAACCATAATCTAGATCCATTCCTGAACCAGATACTGCTCCAATCTCAGAAGCATTTTGTACTAGACCTGAACCATAAACTTCATCAGCAATTGCTTTGTTGATAAGTTGCATACCACCAATACCTGTTTGTACAACAAGTGATCTTTGTGGATCTGGTCCTTTGAATTCAACTTTACCTTGATAGAAGTTATAAAGTTCAGACTTAAACATATCAAGAGTAAATGATGACTTGTTATAAACTCTTTTGAATGAGTTATCTAACTGTGACCATAAACCTACAGATAATCTAATATCATCTGGTCCGTCTTGTTTAATTCTACCACCTTTACCCCACATTAGGTAAGTTTCAATATCTGTTGCAATTTTTGAAAGGTGTGCAGCTTCCATATTTGTAATGAAAGTTCTTGTAAGAGTTCCATTCTCAAATGCTTCTCTAGCACCTGCTTTACCCATAGTTGCAACAAGTCCTTCAATACTAGGTACTGATGGGTTGTTTGGGTCATTGTCAAAGTTTCTCCAAATTTCTGTAACAGGTACTGTACCATCAGCGTTTAATCCGCCTTTGATCATTAAGTCTGCTCTAGAAGAAATTGAATAGTGTACGTGAGCTTCTGCTCCTCCTACAAAGTTGTAGAATTCACGGAAACCTGAACCTGTTTCAATATCAGAGAATCTTTCACCATACTCTCCTCTAGCTGAACCTTTTCTAAAGTACTTAGTTCCTTTAGCAAGATATTTAGCATCAAGAGTAGCTGAATTATTGTTGTTAACTAATTGAACTGTATAAACAAATCCATCACCAGCTGGGATAATATCCGCTGCAGTAATGTAAAGTTCAAGTCCATTATACTTATCATAAGTAATAATGTCACCATGTCCAAAAGTTCTTTTGTTGATCTTAATCTGGAATGTTGTTCCGTCAATACCCTTATTAGCGTTTGCAGGCTCAATGTCTGCTACGATATAAGGAAGATCTTGTGCAATAGGAGTTTGCCACTTATACTCACCTCTAGCGTTATCCACCATGATTGTATTCTTTCCACCAAAAGAAGCCATTTGATATAAAGGCATCTCTACCTTTTGGGTCATAGCCCATAAATCAATTGGTCCCATATCCATAGGCTCAGCGTTGCCAAGCATTTGGGTAAGGTGATAAGAATCAACATGTGAACTAGCTTTATAGCTTGTATCACGTAGGAAAATCCCATTATTTAAAACTGGAGTTGCCATAATTTTTGATTGTTTTAATTGTTAATAATTGTTTTCACTCTATATTTAATTTACTTAATTAAATTTCTTTTACATTCTTTTAAAAATGTTGTTGGCTCTTTGTAATTTTTTTCTTCCTGTTGTTCTTGCAGATGAAGGTTCTTTATCTTTTACACCTAAAGAACTTGTTCCTCCTGCATTAGCTTGTTCTGTTTTTAATTTTCTAACAGTTGCTTCAACGCTTTTTTGAGCACCCTTCTGCATTATCTTTGCTTTGTATCCGGCTGGATCTTGCAATAACCATAATGCTTCAGAGATTAAATTATAATTTGGCTCAACAAATTGATACTTTTCTAATAAGTGTCCTAATAAATTAGTGTTTCTTCCACTTACTGATGGATAAGAAGGTGATACTAAACCGTTATATAACATAGCTTGGGTTTTTTTATCTACCTTAATTTCTCCAATTTTTCCATCTTTTAATGTATTATATACATTTTTCATATATGCTTGAGATGCTTGTTCTTGTTGCTTCTTCTTCATTTCTTGTTGTTGAAGTTTTTGTGCAACTACTTTTTCTTGCATCTTATCTAACTTAGGTTTAAACTTAGAAGCTTGTTGTTCTAACTTACCTAAATCTTTCCAGATTTCTATTTCTTCCTGAATCTCTTCAGTTGTTCCATAACCTGTAGCACCTAAATACTCTGTTATAATTCTTTCCTGATCTCTTTCATCTTTAACATTTAAAGACTTATGTTCTTCAACACTACCTAAAGTATTAAATAGACCTTTTAAATCTTTTCCTCCGTCTGCCACATATCTTGCTGCAACTTGCAACTCTTGTGGTAAACTATTAAAAAACTGTTTAGGAGTTTCTCTCCTAACTTGATTAGCTTTTTCTTCTAAGTTAGCTTGTACAAGTTCTTCCCAGTCTTTTGCAGTATAATCTTCCAATGCTTTGTCATCATCAAAAGGTACAATGCGTTCATCTTTTATTAACTTAGAAAATACATCAGCTATACCATTGATAGGTTTTCTACCTTTTTTAGCTTTAACTACATCTTCTTCAGTTTCATCATCTAAAGTATCTAAGATATCTCCACCTTGTTCTTTAGATTCTGCTTTGACTTCTTCTTTATTTTCTTCTACTTCAGCTTTAGGTTCTTCTACTTTTTCTTCTGTAGCTTCTACTTTAGTTTCTTCTGTTTTAGATAATAAATCATCTGCGTCATCTTTATCTGGATCTGCAAATGCAAAGTCTGATTTTTCTTTTCTTGTAAAGATATTTTTTTGTGAGGGAGCTTCTTTACTTTGCTCCGGTAAAGTTATTGCATCACCACTAGGTGCTGCACTAAAAATCTCATCCAAATTAATGTCTAAGGTTTCAACTTTACTATCCATAGTTTCTACTTTTGAACTCATAATTATGTTGGTTTTAATAATTAATACTTTCTATATAGATAATATAAGAAATGTTTTATTAATTAAACTTATAAAATTTGAAAAAGATTGAAAGTTTTTAGCAGTATATAGCTAACGCCTATTTTTTGTCATCAGAATTCTTAACATCATACTTGTTTTTGTTCTCACGTGCAATTTCAAGTTTAGTGTTAGCAATATCTCTTTGTGCTTGGATTTTTTGTTTTTCAACATCTAATCTACTACTCTCCATCATTTGCTTAGAAGAGTTCTCTTCACGTTTAAGATTCATTTGTTCTCTGTATTGTGTAGTCTCCTGAATATCTTTTATAGCATCTTGATAATCAGACTGTTGGTTTTGATTTATATCTACACCAGCACCAAATCCTGCTGATCTTATCTCTGCCAATGTAATATCATTTTGTCTATCTTTTGCATTTTCATCCATTTCAACTTGCAACTTCATTTGTTCTTCTTTTGCTTTTGCTTCTAATTGTTGCTGCTGCATTTGCTGAGCTTGTTGCATTTCTTGTTGACGTTGAACTTGTTGCCTTGTTTCAGAATCTTTTAATATATCTGTTACCTCAGCAATAGAATCTGCTTTAACAATATTACCTAATTCATAAATACTAGCTCCTGTAGTATTATTTGTAAGTGCCATTTGTTTTAGGTTTTCTAAAATAGCTCTATGATTAGTTTTTGTTGTAGCAAAAATATTAAAATCTCTAAGTAATAAATCCGTACCATTTATAGTAAAGTTAACTTTCTCTGCTTCTGTAGATATATAAGAAAGTCTAACGCTTGGATTATTACTTTGATAATACTGTGCTAAGTCAGTTCTCATTTGATGTACTCTAGGCATCAGTTGATCTGAATGCTGTACAAAATACATCTCTGTTTGAGCGTAAGACTGTTGCATAGCTTGAACTACCCCAGTAGCAGTTTGAGCTGATACAGCCCCTCCTAGACGTTGTGGATTAACTCCTATAGCATCAAAACATTGTTGTTTAAAGTAATTAGCTAATTGGATTCTAGACATTAATCTATTTGTCTGTTCCATGTTAAGAGTTTGGTAGTGATTAAAGTTGGTTGCATTCTCAGTATTAGTAATTGAAGTATCAAGAGGCAGCATTTGGAAATCTTTCATTGCTACATATGCTTTAGCATAATTATTCTTACCCCAGTCCTCACCCATTGAGTGACGTGGTAAAGCATTTTGATCAAACATGATTACTGTTCCTAATTCATCTATTAGAATGTCTGCAATTTGGTTATTAACCATATTGTAACCAACCTGATACGCTTTCATTAAATCTACTAATGAAGTGGATCTTGTATTTCTATCTGAAAATACTCTTCCTTCAACTGGAAGTTTACATCCATATAGTGTATTATTTCCTTTAAACTGGAAAGGTAATCTTCCAGGTTTAGTTCTATTTATTCCAATGTATATAGGGTTTATATTATCTCCCATTGTAGATCTCCACATAGCTGGTAAATTTGGACCTATTTTTACTCCACCCCAAACTTCATTAATCCATATCCAATCTATATGTTCACCCTCTAGTAAATTTTCTTTTGTTTTATTTCTAAATATTGATGTATCATATACAGGCTTATGTGTTACCTTAAATGTTTCATCAACTACTTCTTGTGTTACTTCTCCATCAATCTCTATTTTAGTAAGATGACCTAGTTTACGTTGAGTCTTCCAATATATAGTAGAAACACGCATTAAGTTACCTTCTTCTAATGGACCTGTATCTTCACTTTGATCTAATATCTCACTAAGTATATCACCACCAGCTGCAGGATCATTCCAGTAATTACTTGTATATTGTCTATATGCAAGACCAGGCATTTGTGTATTCCACTCATGAGATCTAGTTGCATCATAATATGCTCCGTCATTCTGATAACCATTAACTTGATATTGTGCTGATCTAGCTGGATATATTTTTTGTAGTGACTTTAGTTGTTTCTCATCCATTAGGTACCCATATCTATCAACAACATCAGATACAGTCATTAAATCTACTTTACCTGCATAATTAGAATCAGCAATATATCTTTGATCAGGAGACTTTTGGTAGAAAGTTAATACTGGATTCCATAGCTCAACATCATAGTCATCTTCTAACATTCTAAAATGCCAAAATTCTCTATCTGCTATTAGCATATCTCTGAAACCTCTTTCTTCCAGTTCTTGCATATGAAATCTTTCTTCATCTACTGCAAGTTGATGTGATGCCCATTCTTCAACCATACTCCTATAAGACTTACTAAAAAAGTCTTCTATTTCTGGTAATGTTTTTAAATTTTCTGGAGCAAGACTTTTTTGAGCTTCTTCTGATCCTGGATCTGCACCCATCTCAATCATTCTCATCATCATTTGTTTTTCTGCATCAGCTAGTAAAGCCTGCTCTACTTGCATTCTTTTTTCTTCAAGCATTTCATTATATGATGCATCATCTACTGCTCTAAATTGTACTTTAGAATATCTCTTTGCAAATTCACCTGTTAATACATTTATTACATTTGGTACAATTGGGTAAAATTTTAACTCTAATGCAGAATCATTTTCTTGAGTTAAAACGTCCATCATTTCTTTATAGTCATTATCAGGCTCAACTATATAATCTGTTTTATCTATAATACCTTTTGCAAGTTTATAATTCTTTAGTAATCTTCTTGCATTGACACGTAAAAACTCTATGCCCTGTAGTTCAAGCCAGTCTAAATTCCATGCAGCCCAGTCATCAGTTTTTTTAGAGTATGATAAGAATTGTGTTGGCTGTGTTAAACTAGAAAAAGTAGGTCCACTTTCTGCTTTAGCCCCATTCTTTAATTGCATTGCATTTAGTACTCTCATTCTTTTTATCTTTATTTATAATTCTTAAAACCTGATCTCCTGATATTTTTGCTAGGACTACGTTTTCCACGTCCAATATTTTTGAACGGACTATACTTTAATTTATACAAATTTTCTGGATTTACCAAAGATTTTGCCTCTGATTCACGTCTTTTGGAGTATCCTCTGTTAGATTGTTGAATTTTTACAAATGCAATTAATGCACCAAAGGCAACAAGTCTATCTACGTTTAATCCAGGATAATACGCTAACATTTCTTTTAGTAACATTGGATCAGGTATTCTTTCTACCCCTAATGTTTGATTCATAACATTACCTGTGTCATCTAAATCTTCATCAATAACTTCTCTAATAAATTCTATAGCATATGATATTAAATGACTTTTAAATAGTGTGCCTGTGTTCTTCCAACCATACTCTTGGTATACTGTTCTATTAGATCCTAAATCTTTTAGAAATAGTATTTGTTGTTTTGGTACTAAATATCTTTGTTTTCTCCTTGCAATCATATGCTGTATAAATAAAGAAATATTATTCTCTACTAATGTCCATGCATTATACCACTCAATTAATAACTCAAGTCTCTCATGAGTTTTATTTATATCATCAAACCTTCCACACCAAGCTGCTACTATTTTGTCTTTTTCTATAAATTGTTCAGTGTCACCTGCTTCAGTTGTTCTTGTTACTTCAACTGCATTTTTGTATACAAATATACTACACAAAGAATCTGATGTAGTAGTCTTACCTTCTGATACAGGGTCAATAGATGCGTAGTATGCACCAAACTCAGGTTTCTTACTTGCAGGTCTTTCCCAAACAACTATTGTACCTGTTTTATCATGTTGTTTTTTATCTACAGGAAATTTAGTAATAGGCAGTTTAGAGGTTCTTTTGGCTATTATACCTTCTTGCTCTCTTTCTAATTCTATTAGTTCATATGAGTATTCTTTCTCTTCTACTTTTTTAAGTTGTTTGCTTAATATCCCTTGTGGAAAAATTGATGCTTTTCTATATGCAAATGCTTCAGCAATGTTTAAAGGCTTTTGAGATATTCTTAATTGATATTGCTCACCATTTAATTCATTTTTCCAACGTGCTCTTTCAGAATGTATAGCTTCAATAGCATCTTCTATTTGTGAATTACCATAGTCATCTATGTATGGTGGCATAGACCATTGCTCAGGAATAAATAAACCAGCCATACCTATTGTTCCGTCAGCATCTATTAAGTCTGTTTCCACTGCTAAGATATCATTAGCATCAGGGTTCATGATCATTTCTTTCAAAGGGTTACATTGATCTAAATCACCAACTGATCCTGCAGCTATAAACATTCCTGTAGTCATCATTCCAGATGACATTGCAGGACGCAAGTATTCATAAGTCTCAGACATCTTTGGTGCTATTCCTGCCTCCTCATGAAAAAAGTATGTACATGGACCCCCTACCCCAGTAGTAGCATTCTTTTCAAATGAACCACCTTGTATCTTTGATTTAAGGCCTCTTGCTGTTTTTCTATTACCTACTTTGACCTCTATCTGCTGTTGCCATAATAAAACCTTTTCAGGATTACTAGGTCTATACCATGCTGTATGCTCATTTAAAAATATTTTATATTCTTCTAAAAACTTCCATGAACCTTTATCATTAATAAAATCTTTTAATGATGCACCTATTTTACATGTACTACCTTCTTCAAACCAATAGGTATTTATAATCTTAGCCATATGAAAATATGAAGAAGCAATCTGTCTTTTTTTAAGAATAGCTGCATGTTGGTTATTTAATTCTGCCAACCATTCATATAATGCCATATGATATTGTGCATCTCTTACTTTTGCAAATCCATATTTCTTTTCTTCTTTATCAAATATTGGTAAAAAATTTAACCACATATAGTAGTCCCTAGTAATATACCAAGTTTTATTACCTTCAATATATATTACTCCATTTCTACATTTATCTTTTTGGTCTTCCCAATATGCTGTAAAGTCTTTGGATCTAAAAGGGCTTGTGCAGTACACCCCTTCTTTATTAAATTTTTTAGCTTCTTCATTAAACTTAAAAGCCATCTTTGTAAACCCATATTTACCAGGTTCACTAAAGATAGACTCAATAAACTCTCTGAATTCTAAATCATTTTTAAATTCTGTGGTAGTCCACTTATCATTATTATATGTAGGTATAATCCTACTCATCCCTGATTATTGCAAATACATCACCAGATTGAACTAATAAATGTTCTTCTCCTTCATGTTCCATTGGTGTTGGCATTGCATAGTCAGCGTATTGTACTATATCACCTACTTTAATTTCTTTTACTTCTTGACCTACTCCTACTACTGTTCCTTTATACTCTTTCTTTTGAGCTATTTCAGGAATAATAATTCCAGATGCTGTTTTTGTTACAGCTTTCCATTTTTTTAACAATAGTTTTTTACCTACCGGTATTACTTTTATACTCATATTTTTTTATTTAGTTATTATAGTTGGTCATAAGCTAATCCTGCACCACCACGTACAGAGCTTTCTTGTTCTTGCTTCATATCTAAAAATGCACCTTTGTAAGATTGTCTGATTTGCTCAAACTTAGCTGCAGCATTTATCATAGAATTCATGTTACCATCTCTACCATGCTCTATTGCAGTAACCTCCATATACTTAGCCAATCTATCTAACATAGATTTAATACCTACATATGCTCTATATGTTGGTGTTTCATATAGTTTTTTACACATGTCCATAGCATATCTTATTGGTCCATCCTCTGGTGATTCTTCTAAATTTATTTCTTCTATAATTATATCTTCCTTTTCATGTTCAGGTAAATTAAAGAATGGGTTAATGTCTGGATCAGGGCATGTCATATAAAATACATATTGATATACTTGCATATGTGTATCAGGATACTTTTCCATTATCTTTTTTAGAAAAGGCAATGCATAACAATGCTCAGTCACCACTAATGTTTGATTTTGTACATCAAATAATCTTACTATCATACTATTTCTTTTTTAAATTCTTCATATCCTATCTTTAGTACAATAGCTTTCTCAGCTCCTTTCATAAGCACTTCTGTATAGTCATTTTGAAATGCTTCTCTACCATAATGAAAGTATTGCTTAAAGTATGCTATGTCATCTAGATCTATTGTAACTTTAGTCATAAAAAATGTAAAGTCTGTTGGTACCTTAGATGTATTTGATTGTACTGGTACTGCTGCTGTAAATTCTTTTAGTTTCATTGGTTATCTTTTATCCACATCATAAGTGATCTTACTTCATCTTTTAGATATGGTAGTTCATACATTTTTATAGTATCTAATACTGGTTCTCCATCTATATGCTCATTGATAGGATATCCGTTTTTATCTTCTCCTAATTGTTTAAATTTTACATGCTGAATGACTAGCTTACCTATTTTTAATTTAGGGTTATGCTTTTTAATAATATACGCATAAATACTGAGCTGTAAGTTATAATGATTTAAATTACAATCATCTAAATGATTTACAGGCCTAAACAGTTTATTAGTTATACCTTCCCAGTTTGTAAAACCTTTTTCTTTTATTTCTTTATTTGTTTTATAATCTGTTATATTTATGTAGCCATTTACTATTTCAACTAAATCAGCTTGTCCACATATACCTACAGATTTTAAATATACCAAATGCTCAGGATATACACCTTCAATAAGTTTTTGAGTAGGTGCAGTCTTTATACCTGTATCATCTATTAATGGTTTTATAATTGGAACTTGTGTACCATATCTCTCAATAGTTTTAAATTCCATCATATCTGCTTCTCTTTGGTTATGATAAAAATTACCTAAAGTTATTGCTCTATTAGTTTCACCATCCCATGCAGCAATGATTTCTTTAGGAGTCATACCATACCATTTTGATCTTTTGTTTTTTGAGGATTTAATAGCTTGACCATCTCTATCAAACTTTGGTTTAAATTTTGATACAAGTCCAGTTACACTAATCCAAGATATATTATCTTGATCATTGCTTTCATAGACATGACCTTCCTCTTTAAATATTACTGCCATCACATTCAGTTGTTAAATTATAAGTATCTGTAGTACACCAAATTATATTTAATGTTCCAACTACTGTACTGTTTTCTGTTAAAGTATACTTTTTATTTTTCATTATTTTCTATTTGTTCTAAAATTTTTGTTTCAGTTTCCTCATCCATGTAAGCTTTCCAATACCCTTTTGGGCATTCTGATGAAAGTGATCTTACCTTAAAAGCTAAACTACATCCACAATCAGAGCAACATGGTTGACTTCCTGGTGCCAAACAATCATTTCCAAATGCATCAAACAATGAGCACTTTATACATACTTGATATCTATCTGTTGCTACAGCTTCTACATGTTGTTTTTTAAAAATATTATTAGATATACCTTCTGCTATCTGATCAACATTTTTAAATGCACCTAAAAGTTGTTTAAGTTTACTGCTCACTTTTTTTATTTTTAAAATCTTTTTTAGCTTTTATATTCTTTTCTATTTCTTTTCTGGCTAATTCCATTTGATCTATATTACGGTTTATGTCTTCACTCTTTGCAAATCCATTATATGTTCTTTTTGCAATATTACCCAGTAAGCTTTTATTTTTTTTAATAGCTTTTTCAAGTTTAGATTTACGTAAAACAAATGTACCTAATCCATCTACGTGTATTCTTGGATACTCTAAGTTAGATAATTTACTTCTTACTTTACCATAATAAAAAGTTATAAAATCATCTACTACTGATGGATGTACACCAACTTCATCTGCAATTCCTTTTTTAAATATCTTATACTTCTTGGGGTTCATTACCTAATATTTTATAATCTAAAAATACTAAACCCTTTTGTTGTATATTCATATCTTCATTAAGAGAAATAGTTTTTTTATTTGTACCATTTTTTTCTAACAATCCTTTTTTAGCAGCTTTAGTAATTGCATTTCTAGCTGACTGTGCACTTTTAAAAATATTCTTATTTACTAATTCTAAACAAAATTTAGTTAGTTCTATTCCATTTTGTTTAGATAAGTGCATAAGGCATTTTAAATCAGAATTACTTATAATAATTTCTTTAAAAAAACAGTATGTCATTATTTGATACATAATGCATTTATCTATTCCTACTTTTAATTTTAAATCTACTTTTTTTACTATTGCCATGTTATAAACTCATTATCATATCAACAAAGTCTGGATGTGGATAACAATCCATTTTACCATTTCTTACATTAGTATGCGTTAACAAACCTTCTATTTTACCGTAGTGAGCATCTTCTTGAAACTCAAAACCTTTATATGGTCCATACTTCTTAATAAATTGTTTCAAACCAATTCTTATATCTATCTGATCTCTTTCACCAACCCATCTAATCCACTTTTCAGTTTCTTTAATTTGTTTGTCAGAATAGTTATGCCAAAATCTTTTGCCTTTAAAACCTTCATCAAGTTCACATACTTGATCTGGATGACATTTAGATCCAACATAAGTTTTGTGGTCATTATCAAGATAACCCATATTGCATATTTCTATTCCTACAGACTGACGGTTCATGCGTCCAGATCCTGTTTTACCTAAATGATATCCTTGATTTCCTTCTGGAAATGCTTGTACCATTATACCATCATACTCATCATCATTATTTCTATGGTTTTGACCACCTAATACAAACTCTGTAGCAATTCTACCTCTGCTATCTCTACCCCAATGATCAATACACCTATATGGATTTGCATTACCAGCAGTATGATGTAAAAATATATACTTATTATCTACTGGCCCGTTTTTTCCATACTGAACATACTCTCCTTTTGGTAAATGATACCTATGTATTATTTGATCATAGTTAGTATTGAAGTATTGTGAAGATATATCATTGTCTTCATCAATAGCATCCATATGTCTAGTTCCAAAGTTTAACATCATGCCCCAAGTTTCTGCACCTACAATACCATCAGCTGTTAAACCATGTGTTAATTGAAATCTAATAACATGTTTTTCTGTTTCTGGTCCAAAGTGTCCGTCTGGTGATAATCCTAATTTTTGTTGAACCTTCTGTACATCAGGATTTTTGTCACCTCTTTTTAGTAATCTCATATTATTCTACGTTTGATGCAGCTTTTTCCATTGCTTCTTTAAATGCTTTTGCATCCTCAGATGTAGGATCTGCTTTATTACCTTCTTGCTGAGCTGCGTATGCCTGTGCTAAATACATTTGAGCTTGCATTCTTTCAGCTCTAGATTTTTCTATATCAGCTAATAATGCTTCATATTCTGCTTGAACAGTTAAATGAGGTATATTATCTTTATAAAAAGCAGTAATCTCTTTTCTGCGTTCTGATAATTCTTCTTTACTAAGATTTTCTTGAGTAGGATCCGTATTTGGATCTAATTTTAAAGTCTTTGCCATTTTATTTGGTTTTAATTAAACATTATGTATACAAACATACATAAATAGTTTAAATAAAAAAAGTTTAAGCAAATTATTATTTATTCATCAAAGTTATATAGACTATACTTTAATGTTATTTCTTGTCCTTGTTCTATTTTATGCAAGGTCTTAATTTTTTTGAAGTTCTGATCACTCTCATCCTCTATAAGTTCACAGTTAGGTGTTTCAGAATGGTTTATAAAACCTCCTAATGGAGTACGTATGTAATTATGTTGGAATTCTAGATCATAAACATGTGTAACACCCATATCTATTCCAGCAGGTATATCTTCCAAAGCAAATATTCCAGCTCCATGTATATCAGATGGGCCTATTGTGAGATACTCTGGTAGTGGCCTATATTGTTTTTTGTGTTGCATTGGTCTTTTCTTTAAACTCCTGCCACGTAGTTATTTGATCTTCAACAGCTCTATTTCTGTTATATTGATCTATATACCATATTTTTTCTCTTTCCATATATGTGTCATCATCTACAAGAGGTGCATTCTTTATCTCATGAGCAATCCATGCCCAGAGTAATATAAATAAAACTATTATTCCTACCATTTTACTTTATCTGCCCAATATGCTGCACTCATCTTACCTTTAGCAATATTTTTTCCGTGTCTAGCTTTAAAACTTTTACGTCTTGCTTTTTGTTTTGCTGATTCACCAGCTTTAGGTTTACCAGCAGTCTTAACGCCTTGTTGTCCAAAACGTATTGTTTTTACTTTATCACCTACTTTTGCCACAACTATGTGTGACTTTTTAGGATGACCAGGTGTACGCTTAGGTTTATTAAACCCAGATACTCCAGCTCTTGCTAATCTACTATCTCTTTTTTTTGCCATTATCTTTTCTTACCTTTATGCAAACCATGTTTAGCATGTTGCTTGCCTTTCTTAGTTGCAGCACGTTTCTTTTTATTGGCAGCAGCTAATTTGGCTTTTCCTTTTTTAGTGCTTTTTAATTTACTAATTGTTCTTGACGGAGCATATACTTCACCTGTTACGGAAGATTTCTTACCCGAAGGAGTTCTCCATTTTTGCTTAGTCCATTTTGTTAGACTTTTTTGTTGTTTAGTCTTTGCCATTATTTTGTTGTAAATATATGTAAACTAAATAATATTAATCCTGAAAAAAGTATACCCATAATAGCATGATCATTTTGAGTTACCTTTGGCTTATCACAACATTGATCTCTTTCCCATGACGGTTTAGAAGAACCACAACCAAATATTAGTATAGAACATAACGATATAGAAATAATTTTTTTACGCATTATTTTTTATGTACTTTTTGAATTGCAAAATTATGTGATAGACTTGCTCCTTTGTGAGGAACAAACTTACCACTATGTTTCATAAGTTTAGGAGCCCCTTTACCTGACTTCATCCAGTGATATCCTTTTGGTGCTTTTACTTTCATTTCTTTTTACTTTTATAACCTCCACCTGCAGCTTTATATCTTTTTGCTAGCATTTGTGCCTTACGTGCAGACCATTGTCCTGGTCTTCCACCTTTACCACCGGCTTTAATTGAATTGAATAATCTTTTACGCATTCCAGGTTTTGTGTAATTCCCAGAACTATTAACGGTACTTTTTTTCTTTTTAACTGCCATTATTCTTTATTTTGCGGAAACATTCCATCTATTATTTTTTGGATCTTTGCACATTTTTCATACTCTTCATGATCTATGAAGTGATGAATCATATTATCTAGCTGTTCATACGTAGGCCCTTGTTCAGGATCATACGCCATTACGGCTTCATGTCCGATATCAAACTTCGTTGCAATAAGTTCATCAAAGGTTATCTGATTAGTTAGTACTAAATAAGAATTTTTAAATGCAGTGTCCATTATTATTGCGTCAAGCTGCATTTGTTCTATTTCACTTAGTCCAGAATTCTTTTCTGGCTCATTTTCCCAGTTTGACATAGTATTTTATTTATTAGTTACAATCCATCTATAGAAACAATATACTAAAATTTAAAATCCCAAAAAAATAATTTGCCCGGAACATTCCCCCCACCTGATTAAAAAATTTGCAACCCCCCACCAAAAAGTTGTGTATTTGGCGTGCTTGAGAGGTTCTAACAATTTGCTCCCCAACTAATTCTTGTGGTTGGGTTACCCCCCGTAATAGTTCCACACTTAATTTAAATTCTTTGAAATTATGGCTTATTTACATAAAATCAATACAGGTGTCCGTGCAGACGGCAGTACCTACAAGACTATTATTGTGTCTGACAAACCTGCTGGAACTTCTGCACTAAAGATAGGTTCTCAAACTGTGAACATGGGTAATAATGCTAACGCAAGGTATGGCATATATAGTCCCAAGACTGCAGAAGGAGCACCTATGAATGCAGACAATCCGTTCTGGGCTACCTTTGAGAAGGAGTTCAAGTCTGGGGATGAGATTCCTGCACTAGTAGTTGGGGACACTAACTTTACCTTCAGTGACGGTACAGTGAGTGACAACCTGTTCTACTGCAAGTCGTAAGGCTTTAAGCAAACAACAGTACACCTTTGGTAGTTGATAGCACCAGGGCTGTACTGTTCCTGCCGTCTAGCCAGAGAGTATACTTTCTGACTGGCTCTCATCTAGCCAGATAGTATAGTTTCCTACACTTTTCTCTCTTTCTTTCCTACTTTTTGCTCCCTATCTATTATTTGCAGTAATAAACAGGTAAAAAAATAAAAATGTACACCAGTGTGTGTAGCATTGTGTGTGATACCTATCAAAACCCACATATTACCACCTTTTACCACACTAAAACAATTACTGCACCTAATAATATAAACATAGCTAACACTAGTATAACTGCTAGCGTAACTATAACATAATGGTATTAGTCTCTCCCTATAGGATAATAGACATAGTACCCGCAATATTGCAATCAACCACTAATACTAAATTATGCAAACCAAGATAGATAACCTTAAGAAGTACATTAAGCAAATGAAACAAGAAAGGGATGAAGCAATATGTACAACAGAAGCACGTCAACAAGATATAAATGCTGCTTTCTTTGAACTAGAAAGATTAGAGGGTAATGCTGGAATTGAGTCCATCATAAATAAAAGTAATATTGGTCGTAACTTCCAAGAAGATATGATTAATGATATGGATATGGGACAATCTGAACTCTAATAGAGTAGAACAGTATACACATGGACGTGCACTCTATGCCTGATACTACAGAGAGAGTATTAAAGTCAAATGAACAGCGGGGTTTGACTACTGTTCTATTTTAATAACAAAATAGTAACAAGATAATATTGGGAAGTCAAACTACAGACTGATAGCCAGTCTGAAGGCTCTAATCAATATATTCCAGCTTCTACCTACGGGTTTAAGGAAAGTCATATGTGTTTGGTTTGACTACTATTTTTATCACTAATTGACACAGTTTGCCTCTAAACTCAATGGACATCAGGCTTAAAGATAACCAACGAGTGTCAATTTTTTTAAATAAATATAAATCACTTAATAAAATAATCATTATGCCAAATAATATATCAGAATTACAAGTACTAAAATCAGCAGCAGGTTATTACATAGGTCGTACACAAGATGGTATGCCTTATAGCCGTGAATCAGACTATTTTAGAACATTTGAACAAGCTAATATAATTTTAGAGGATTCAACTAAAAACATTCAATAATAATAAATATATAAAATAATCATGAAAAGAAAAATCATTTACTTAATGCTTATGCTATTTGTAGCAGGGCCAATCGTTCAGTCTTGTGCTTCTAGTAGAACCTGCAAGACATCAAAATATAAAGGTAAGCCAGCTAAATGTTGGAATGCTAAGAAGCAGAAATATACAAGATGCTAAGCCTATGAATTCAGAACAATTAGAATCATTACTTAGATACTTGTCAGAAGAAAGAGCACATCTCTATTATGGGGATGATGCTATTGAATTCAATAAACATACCGGTGAAATACAATTCACTGATGAAGCACTTAACTACATCAGACGTGAGATGGAAGTATTACACTTAACATTTCATAACTTTGGCTTCAGAGAAACAGATACAATATGGGATAGAATAAAGAATCTATTCAGATAATCTATTACACTTAATAGACTAACAACACCAGTAATTATATATATACATAATACTAGTTAGTTAGGTCTTGCAATTTTGATTGTGGTTAAAGTGGTAACCAGACAAGAGGCACTTAGAGATTTTTAAAAAGTTTTCATAATAGTTTAGTTTTTATCTCTAGGTGCCAAATGTCTATAACAAATAATAAATATGAATAAATTAAATATATCAGAAGAAGTACTAAATAAATTAATAACAAATGTTTTTAATGTACAGTCAGAACATAACAGTAATCACATAAAGAATATACTGTTGCACTCTCTGTCAGATCATGTTAAAGAAACAATATTACATCTTGCCTGTATAGGTAAAGAGTATCTAGCACTATCAGTTGGTGATTATGTTAGAGTAAAACCACCAAGTTTTCACCCAGGTGATGAGTTTGAATGGGATATACTAGAGGATATGAAGCTTAACCCAGGTGGTGGCTATGTATATGGTAAAGTATTAAAGGATACATCTTATAAATCAGATATGTATCCAGAAATATTTAACCCGTTCCATGATAGAATAACAGTTGAGCTTATGTATCATAATACGGATAGAGAACTCAAGTGGGTTGAATATAACTTTAATCCAATAGAAATGATAAAAGTTAATGAAGAGGACATAAGTTACTTTGATATAATACATGAGTTAGATGCCTAGGTTATCTAAAGAACTCATTGTATCAGATTATAACTCAAGAGACATGAATCTAAGCTTTGGTTATACTATGAATGAGAGGTACAGTCTTAATGATATGGATCTAGCCGAAGAGAAAGATGATAACATGGCACTTCTAAGGTTATTAAGAGATCATGCACCAGAAGAAAAAAAATAAAAGATTTGGAATAGTAATGAATCAAGTAATTACTGACCCAAGCCTTACTATACAAGCCAAAGGACTATATGCTTTATTGTCCTGTTATGCAGATAAGAATAGATCATGTTATCCATCCTTATCTACATTGGCTGATAATCTAAATGTGACTCCTGACAGTGTCAGTAGATACATTAGAGAACTTAAAGCAAATAAATATATTAAAAGAGTAGGTAGAAAGCTAATCATAATTTAAGCGTTAGCTATTATACTGCTAATTAAATTGGAACTTAGAGCAACAAATCTAATTATTATTCCTCCAGAAAGGTTTTGTTTTATATTTTTGTTAGAGATAATCTTACAAATGATAATACAATTACCCAACGGTAGAATAATAGAGTGCTCACTAGAGCAGTACTTAGCATTGACAGATGAAGAGTACAATGACCTTAATGGTCTAAGTTCTGCGTATACCAAGGAAGTGGGTAATCCCTTTTACAATAGCTGTTTAAATACAACTACACCGCCAGAGATCAAACAATCAATAGAATACATTGAAGAGTTTGAACCAGCGTTAGATGAATTAAATGCTTTTGAGAAGTTAGAAGACCCGTATTTCCATTCAGATGACATCTAGTCATCAATAAATCAATTATTAATTAATAAATTTTTAAAAATGCAAACACAAGTAAACATTGTGGCTGATGACATGGGTAATGTTATCCGTCAATCACAAAACAATTCAGAGTATGGTTATGTAAGATTAGCTCAAAAGAGAGTTACATATGGTAACAATGGTTGGGTTAAGAATAGCAACCTATCAACATTATTACTAGGTAAGATGGAAGATCTACAAGCTCTTGATCTTAATGCTAATACAATATTACCAGGGAAGATTGTAATCAAGGAGTCATTAGAGCCATTTAACTCTACTGATCCGGACAGAGACCTTAAATATGCAGGGGATACAGGTATTGTATGCTGTGTAGATGGTCAACCTATTTATAGGAGAACACTCTTTACTGCAGATGCTAACTCAGAAGATGAATTAGTAGCTCATAACAATGGTCAAGACATTAGAGAAGCTAATGGCCTTGTTACTCAGGCTAAAGTAGTACAGAATGCAACAGTAGAAGAGGCATTTGAAACTGACAACACTCAAGAAGATGGTACACCACCATTAGATGAAGCTGATGAAGTAGAAGAAGTGGTTGAAGAATTAGAAGAAGAGACATTTGAACTGTAAACTGTAGATAAGCCAACAGTAGTAGATAAGAGGGAATCCTGGGTTGCACGGTAATTTATTACCTACCAGGCCCTCTAATCTATAAATCAATCACTTTAATAATTACTAAAACCACTTAATCATCATGTTATCACAAGAACAAATATCACAACTCAAGAAACACAAACAGATTTCTCTACTTAAACTAAGAGAAGAACGCTATCAATACTATGGTATATTGGCTGAGTATCAACTTCATCCACCATCTATAGTAGAATCATTAAACTATTCTAAACTAAATCCTTATCAACATTTTTTGTTTAAACGTGTATTACACGGCCTAAGAGTATACAAACCTGAAGAGGTTAAGAAACTACATTGGGACAAAAAACGTAGAATAACTAAGGTGTGGAAAAGAGCTCAAAAAGAGATCAATTCCTGGAAGCAAATTATTTGTAATAAGAAGATAAATCATTATCTTAGTAAAACTTTTACGGGTAAAACAGTAGACTATATAACATCTATACCTGCAGAGGAGATATTAGAAGACTACCATAACACTATGACATTCAAACAATTAGGTATTAGATATGAAGATATTATACTTAAGTTCATGTCATTGGGTTTGTTACCAAAAAACTTTCTTACAATAAAAATTAATGGCAATTAGAAACTTTTCTAAGAAGATGCAAAAGTTAAATGCGGACTACAAGAAACTACGTGGTCCGTATTTACTAGAGCATCCAATATGCCATGCAAGAATACATAATTGTAGTATAAATGCTACAGATGTACACCACAAAAAAGGTAGAGGTGTACACTATTTAGATGTAAACACATGGTTGCCAGTTTGTAGAAACTGCCACATGTGGATAGAAGAAAATACAGTAGATGCAATTGAATTAGGGTTTTCACTGCCCAGAACACATGAATCAAATGAATAATAGAGAAATAGTCCAAGCAGATGCATTAGCAATTGCTACACAACATAAAAGATGTGGTCTAGGGATATCAATGGGTGTTGGTAAAACACGTATTGCTATAGAACACTTTAAAAAAAATTATCATCCCCTTATACAAGTACTAGTTGTAGTACCAAAGAATACAGTAAAGCAATCTTGGATAGATGAATTACTAAAGATGGAAAAAACAGATCCTGGAACAGGTCTTCTGGCAGAATTTATTACTTTCACAACTTATTTATCACTTAAGAAACATAATCCAAATGATTATGATATAGTCTATCTAGATGAGTGCCATTCATTATTACAAAGACATGAAGAGTTCTTATCAAACTATAAAGGTAAGATACTTGGACTAACAGGTACACCACCCAGAGATAGACAATCAGAGAAAGGAAAGATGGTACAAAAGTATTGTCCCATAAAGTATCTATTTGATGTAGATAAAGCTACTGACTCTAAAATATTAAATGATTATCAAATAATTATACATGAATTAGAACTATCTAAGTTACCAACCTTAAAGAAAAAAAATAAGAATGGTGGACATTGGTGGACATCTGAGTATAAAGACTATCAATATGTAAACAATAGAGTTGCTGCAGCACAAACACCAAAGCAACAACAGTTTGCATACATAATGAGAATGCGTGCTCTTATGGATTATAATAGTAAAGAAATATATACTAAATCATTATTACAAAATCTTAATGATAAGTGTATAATATTTGCTAATACACAAAAGCAAGCGGATAGAGTATGTAAGCATAGTTATCATTCAAGTAATAATAAATCTGATGATAACTTAGAAATGTTTAGTGATGGTAGGATTAACCAGTTATCATGCGTGTTACAATTATCAGAGGGTGTTACAATACCCAACCTAAAACAGGGAATAATAATGCATGCATATGGAAATGAGAAGAAAAGTGCACAAAGAATAGGTAGATTATTAAGATTAAACCCTTCTGAGCTTGCAACTTGTCATATACTGTGTTACAAAGGAACCCAAGATTCTAAATGGGTAAAGTCTGCACTCAAAGGCTTTGATGATAATAAAATTAAGTACTATAACCCTTTAAATAGATAAACTATGGGAAGAATGAAAGAAATATTTATGGAACAAATGGAAGAAAAATACCAAGGAGACCATGATGCAATGATACAAGACATGGCACGGGTAACATGTGAGGAATTAATTCCTGATGTTGAACATGTATGTCCTAATTGTTTTGAAAAGTCTAGATTACATAGTATGGTGCGTAATGAAACAGAAGCGGCCTGCTTAGATTGTGGACAAGAGTTTGTAATAGTTGAAGATAATGTATTAAGATTTAAATAATGGATATATATACATATAGATTAAACGGAAAAGAACTTGATGTAGAATATACATATACCAAAGGAGAAAAGGCTATTGACTATTACCCAGATGGTAGTGGTTATCCCGGTTCTCCATCATTGGTAGAGGTAAGTAATATATGGACAGCACTAAAAGATAGAAGAGGTCATCTTATACATGTAGATGTAAAAGATATTATTCAAGAAGAGTATCTTGATCTAGAAATATTAGAAGAAGAGATATTAGAATCAATTGAAGACTAACACTTAAATAAATTAAAATGAAACATTTTACAAATAATGGAAAAGAATATCTTAAAAGACCAGAAGTCTCGGATGAAGATATTAAGTACAGACAAGGAAGATCAAGACATAGAGTAGAAGCAACAGAGAAATTTGCAGCTTGGACTATTATGGCTTGCATAATTATGGTAGGAGTATTAATTATACTAGGACAGTTAGTATGAGAGATCAACTATTTGTACAAGCAACTATAAAAGAAGGTAAATTACACTTCCCTATAAAGGCATATGAAACTAAGTATAATAAGTTTCTGAAAGATCTACCAGATGGTGTTCGTGTTGAATTATTTATAGGTGTACAAGATGGTAAAGGCAGTAACCCGCAATTGGCAAGAGTACATGCTATGATAAGAGAGATTGCAAATGAGATAGGTCATACATTTGAAGAGGTAAAACTACAAGTCAAGCGTAAAGCAGGCCTATGTTTTAATAAGAATGGAGTAGAGTTCTGTAAATCTTTTGGTAAGTGTGATAAAGAAGAACTAAATCTAGCTATACAAGCTTGTCTTGAAATAGGAGACTTTAGTGGAATGCAATTAAGATGATAAGAATACTGCGTAAGCTTTAAACTTACTATTCTTTTTGCCTAATAGTCTTTTTTCTAACACTACTGGCTCTTTTTTAGCAGTCTTAGGCATGTATTTAGGATTAGTACTATTTAGTTTCCTTTTCTTCATTTTGATACTCATTAATTTTTGTAGCTAAATGATCTAAAGACTCAGCTATAGTAGACTTTTGTCTTGCTTCTTTTGCAAACTCCTCAAGTTTTTCATCATTAACAGGAAGTTCCTGTAGTTTTTCTAATCCTTGATCTTTAGCAAAAGATTTAAATAAATGCGTTAATGAAAATATAGTATATATTTCATGCTCTATAGGAGACATTACTGCATCTTTGCCGGTAATCTTACCGTCTATGATACCATGAAACTTACTTAATAGATCACCCATTTCTTCAGGGCTGTTATGAAAATCACTAATGTATCTATAATATACATTTTGTAAGCCAGGAATAAATGCAGTAGAAACTACAACATCCTTGATTACTTTTGTAAAATCATAGGTTACAACTTTTCTAGACTCAGACATAATTATAAATTTAAAAGACAAATATAATAATAATATATGAAAAAATTAGATATAGATATAAATAATCTCAGAGAAAGATTAATAGAGAAACTGGTAGAATCAGGTTGGGAACCTGCGTTATCACCTTTTATAAATGGATTAAGCTTTGATATAATAATGAACAACTTGGTATCTTTAGTAGAATCAGGTAGAAGGTTTACACCAAAGTTTAAAGATACAATGAATGCATTTGTAGAGTGTCCTTATGATGATTTAAAAGTCATTGTTATTGGACAAGATCCCTACCCACAGTTAGGAGTTGCTGACGGAATAGCGTTTAGTTGTTCTAATAAAGGTAAGGCTGAAAAGTCATTACAATATATAAATAAAGCTCTTGGCACTGATCATGTAGATTTAAGGATCTGGGCTAACCAGGGTGTATTGTTACTTAACACAGCATTTACAGTAGAAGTAAACAAGATAGGTTCACATATGAATATGTGGAAACCTTTTGTAGAATATTTATTTGACTTAATCAATAGGCATAAAAGAGATATACCTGTTATAATGATGGGTAGAAAAGCAGAGGAGTGGCAAGTTAACTTATCAAATCAAAAATTATATAAAGTATCTCATCCCGCATCTGCAGCATATAGAGGTGGAGAATGGGATTGTAAAAATGTCTTTGAAGAAGTTAATAAAGAGCTAGTTAAGCAACAAAAAGATAGGATAACTTGGTAGTATTTTGTATCTTTATAAACTTTAAAACCAAGAATATATGTGGGAATTATTCCAAAAAATATTAGCTGCAAAGCTAACACCTAATCAAGCCCTTATCTTATTTGCAATGAAACAAAAAGTTGCACTACCTAACACAAGTAAGTTAGATAAACATGTACTTGTTGATCAAGGTATGCTTATTAAACAAGATGATGGTAAATATATAATGTCACCAAAAGCTAAAGTATTATGCGTTAGATTAGATAATTATTTTATCAAAGCTAAAAAGAAAACAGATATACAGCTTATGGGTAAAAATTTCTTAGACAAGATACATGAGTATAGAGAGATCTTTCCTGCTAAAAAATTACCAAGCGGTAATCCTGCACGTAATAATGTAAAAGCATTGGGAGAAAATTTTAGATGGTTCTTTGAAACATATGATCACACATGGGATGATATCATAAAGGCTACTAAGATGTATGTAAATGAATATAGAGATGCTGACTATTTGTATATGCAAACAAGTCAATACTTTATATCAAAACAAGACAAGCACAAAGTTAAGCACTCAAGACTTGCTGACTATTGTGATTTAATAATAGAAGGGGTCAACACAGAAGATGATCACTTTAAAGAAAAAGTAGTATGAAGAAAAAAGAATCTTGGGTTGGACAGTATGCTGCTTTTAATGAAGCACTTAAATATATGTACGCCAGGTCAACTGGTGAAGAGAAGTCAATATATACTCCATGGCCTAAGTTCAATGATGCTGCTACTGATGGTATAGAATGGAATACATTGACTGTAATTGGTGGAAGACCTGGTTCAGGTAAAACATTAATCAAAGATCAAATCATAAGAGAATCATTTGCATTAAATCCTAATGATAAGTTTAGAGTATTAGAGTTTCAGTTTGAAATGGTTGGTAGAACCTCAGCTATTAGAGAGTTTAGTTCTATAACTGGTAAGACTTACAAGGAGTTATGTAGTGCTGGTTCAATTCTTAGTACTGATATATTAAACACATGTCATGACTATGCAAGAGAAAGAGTAAAACATCCTGTAGATATAATTAGCACACCTATGACTGTTAATCAGATGCGTGATCAAATAGATCAGTATATGAACTTACACAAAGGTGTAAATACTATGATAACACTTGACCATACAATGCTAGTAAAAAGAGCACCATATCAGAATAGCACATTAGACATGCTGTTTGAATTAGGTGAGTTCTTTACACAATGTAAAAGAGATTATCCTTGTTTATTTATTGCTTTGTCACAACTTAATAGGAATATAGATAATCCAGACAGAGCCGTAGATGGTAAGTATGGTAACTATATACTTGAATCAGATATATTTGGATCAGATGCAATGCTACAGCATGCAGATATGTTAATAGGTATCAACAGACCGGCAAAACAAAAGATTAGGTTCTATGGGCCTGATAGATATATAATAGAGAATGATAGAACATTAGTTTTACATTTTCTTAAAGCAAGGAATGGTGATGCAAGGATGTCATTCTTCAAAGCAAAGTTTGAACAAATGCAAATAGAAGAAATGGCTACACCAGGACAACAAGAACGCAGATGATAAATACAAAAAAAATAAATAATAAAACAATGGGGCTAACACCTGCAAAACGTAAAGAAAAAGTTGCAAAACTTAGAGAAGAGCATGAAGATTATTTTCAGACTGAAGGTAAAATAAATGCATTATATATTCCTAAGATGGCATACCGTCCATCTGGTAAGGATGATCTATATGTTAGTTTCTTTCCAAGTGAACTTGGTAATGAACAAGATATATACACAGAGTTTGTTAGTATAGACTATGACTCTGAAGATCCAAAAAGAACTTTATACCTTCATAAACATAATCCACATTGGAAAGAAGAGTATGAACTTATTACTTCAAGCTCAGGGTTTCAAAGACATTTGATTCCAGTAAGTGAACTTAAAGTAATTAATGATGTAACTAGTAGAGGAGCACAATCTATTATAGATTTTGCTAATCCTAGCTTACCTAATCCAGATGATATTAAGATTGAAGATCCTTTAATTTCAAAGTTAGAAGAAATCAATCAGACTTTAATATCATTAACAAAAGTAATTAATAAATTAATCAAGTAAAACTATGGCACAAAGCGTATTAGTAATTGCTGATTCAGGTACAGGGAAGTCTACCTCAATCAGAACATTAGATCCCAAAGAGACTTTCATTATAAACATTGCAAATAAACCTTTACCTTTTAAAGGGTATAAGAAACATTACACACAGATTAGTAAAGAAAATCCTAAAGGTAATATAACTTCAGCAGCATCAGCTGCAGGTATTGTTAAAGCAATGAAACATGTTGATGATAAAATGCCACACATCAAAACATTAATTGTTGATGACTGGCAATATATGAGTTCTTTTGAGTATTTTGAAAGAGCTAATGAGAAGGGTTATGATAAGTTTACTCAGATTGCAGCCAACTTAGCACAAGTAGCTAAGATGCCTAAAGATATGAGAGATGACTTAACCATTATTTTTCTGACACATTCAGAAGAATCTACAGATATAAATGGAAACAGAAAAGTAAAAGCTAAAACTATTGGTAAAATGATAGATAATACTTTAACTTTGGAAGGCCTATTTTCTATAGTCTTATTTGGTAAAGTAAATAAAAATGATGATGGTGAACTTAACTATGGTTTTGAAACACAAAACAATGGAGAGAACACATGTAAATCACCAATGGGTATGTTTGAGGAAAAGTTTATCCCCAATGACCTACAGTATGTAAAAGAGTGCATACAGAAATATGAAGAATAATAATTAATTAAAAAAAGTAAATTATGTTAAGTACTAAAGACATGTCTGCCGGATCTGGTGGAACAAAACCAGTAATTGGAGCAGGTAATCACAAAATTAAAATCAATTCAATTACATTTGATCAAACACCTTATGATTCAGAAGCATATAATATTATGTTGCATATAGAATCAGAACCTGTAACAGGAGAATTCAACGGCTTCTTAAAAGATATGAATAAGCCTGATGGAGAACGTTATGAAGGGCAGGTAGGTAGAGTTAGATTCTCACCATACCCATATAAGGATACTGTTTTAAATAATGGTAATGAAATTAAGAGAGATAATGAAGTTCTTAAAGCTATGGTATTCTTAGCTGAAGTTGTAAATAAGAGAGATGAACTAGATGCTATTGAAGCTAATACTATTGAAGACTTTATGATTAAAGCTGCAAAAGTATGTTCCAATACAGGATATATTAGATCATGCTTAGGTGCACGTGAGTGGGAAAACAAAGAAGGTTATGTAAATAATGATTTGTTTTTACCTAAAAGAACTAGAGATGGTGTACCATTAGAAGCTGATAACACAGAAAATTCTAACATCATTATCTTTGATAAACAAAACACTCAACACTTTAGACCTTTAATTAAAAAGGAAAATGCTACAACTACAAACTTTGAACCAGCTGTAGCAAGTGGAGATGATTTTGATTTATAGTTGAATCAAGTAAGGAGAGGGGTAGACGTTGTGGTTGACTACTACCCCTTGAATTACACTAATAATAATAATATGGAACCAGACTACGAATGGGAATGGGAAGTAGAAAATGCTAGATAATGTTTAGTACTAAAAATCTAGTTCTCAAACCGGCAGATATACCAAGCTATTGGGTATTTCAATATTATTTAAACTTATCAGAACGCCTTATAGGTCAAGATATAAAGATTAAATCAGTCTTTAATCCTTCAGAAAGAACACCAAGTTTTTGTGTTTATGTAGACAAAGGGTCTATGCAATACAAGTTCAAAGATTTTTCTACTGGTAAGAGTGGTGACAAAGTAGATCTAGTTAAGCTAATGTTTAATATAGATTTTATTCATGCATCCCAGAAAATGACTAATGATTATAACGCACATGTGAAGTCAGGCGGATTTGAAGCACAACCTTTTAAAGTACAACCCAAATGGGAAATACAATTTATAAAGAATACTGTGTGGACAGAAGCTGACGCTTCCTTTTGGTTAAAGTTTAATATTGGTAAAACAATGCTTGATAAGTATAACGTTAAGCCAATACAATACTATAACTTAGTGAAAGAAGAAAACCATAAACTTAAAAGTTTAAAGATAGAGGGTCAACATATCTATGGATATTATGATAAAGATGGTAATGCATATAAAATATATCAACCATTTAGTAAACATAAATTTCATAAAATATATTCACATCTCCAGGGGTATGATCAATTAAAGTATAATAAACCATATTTAGTTATATGTTCATCTCTTAAAGATGCAATGTGTTTAGCTAGCATTGGTTATAATATAGAAGTTATAGCTCCGGATAGTGAGAATACTATGATAAAACCTCATGTAATAGAATATCTTAAGAAAAGATATAAAAAAGTAATAACACTTTTTGATAATGATGATGCAGGAAAAGCAGCTATAGCAAAGTATTCTCAAATGTATAACCTTAATGGTCTAGTATTTCCTACATCAAAAGATATTTCTGATGGTATGAAAGAAAAGGGCCTTAGTTATGTACATCATATCATTAAACCGGTACTTAAACGTGCTTTAAACATGTAAATATGAAAGAACAAAAACCACAGATTATAGTATCTGTCATAAAGAAGAGATGGTTTATACCAGGAAACGTTCCTTCAAGCAAGAATGGAAGAAGATGGACAGGTAAATATTTTATTGCTAGCAAAGCTGTAATGAATTACAGAAAAGCTACTAAAGATATATATGCTAAATATGCTGAAGATTTTAGAGCAGAAGTTGCTAAACAAGATCTACCAGTAAAAGTTTCATTTGAATTTATCAGAGGTAGTCGTCATAAGTTTGATTATATTAACCCTGCACAAACTGTGCAAGATGATATGGTTAAGTATGGATGGATTGAAGATGATAATGCTGAGTTTATAATTCCTGCTTTTGAACAATATACATATGATAAAGAAAACCCAGGTGTTTGGATTGAATTAACAATGCCTGATGAAGAGATCTAGAAAGATTATAACTATAGATGAATTTTTTAGTCTGAAAGAAATGTTTTCTGGCTCTAAAGAAGATGCAGCAGTAGCATTAGAAATATATAAAAATCAATATACAGATCAAGATATACTAGATAAACTTATGTGCAAAGCTCTACTGTTTAAAGATAGGGTTAACTATTCCATTGCAGTAAAGTATACATTTAGGATAGGGTTTGATGATATGAAGACAGTAAACATATTTGCCTACATAGATTCAAACAAGCTTGATAATATATATAATCAAATACTTAATAAAATAATAGATAATGATAAAGATACAGGATAGTGTTGCTAAAACAACTAAAACTTTAATATTTACAGAGCCTTTTTATGGGCTCTTTTTGATTGGTATCAATAAGAAATATAGTTTACTCATTCCTACAGCAGGAGTAAGTAAACATAATATTGGAGTACAGTTAACTATAAATCCAGAGTTTTATATGGAACTGTCTCCTGATCATAGATTAGGATTAATTAAACATGAGCTATTACATATAGCTTTTGGTCATTTAATTCTAAGAGATAGATATGCAGACCATAAATTATTTAATATAGCTGCAGACTTAGAGATCAATCAATATATAGATGCTTCTAGACTTCCTGATGGTGGATTACTATTAAGTAGTTTTCCAGAACTAGATTTAAAGAAGAAAGCAGGCACAAATTATTATTATGAGGAGTTACAAAAAGCTAAAGATGATGGCACCAGCCCAACTTTAGATTCATTAATGAGTCAAATGGATGGTACAACACCTTATTGTCATACTACTTGGGATGAGCTTAATGACTTATCAGAAGCAGACAAGAAGTTAGTGCAAAAACAAATAGAGCACCAACTCAAGGAAGCAGCTGAACAGACAATTAAGAAATGTGGGTCTGTACCAGGAGAACTATCAAATCTAATTAGAAGAATCATGCATGTTGAGCCTGCACAGTTTGACTGGAAACAATATCTAAGAAGATTTGCAGGTAATTCTAGTATAGTATATACAAAAAAGCTGAGACGTAAATATAATAAACGTTATGCAGCAAATCCAGGACTTAAGATTAAATTCAAGAATCATATACTTGTTGGTGTTGACACAAGTGGTTCTGTAAATAATGATGAACTAAAGGAATTCTTTAGAGAACTTACGCATATGCATAAGACAGGTCATAAGATTACAGTAGCACAGTGTGATACTCAATTAAGAACGGTAGAAGAATTTAAACCTAAGAAAGATTGGGAAATACATGGTCGTGGTGGAACCAGCTTTCAACCAGTAATAGATCATTATAATAAGAAGAAAGGGCAGTATACCGCTCTAATATATTTAACAGATGGTGAGGCTTATGCTCCAGAAAACTGTCCCAAGAATACACTTTGGGTTCATAGCAGTAACTGTAGGATAAATGAAGAGTTACCAGGAAAATTAATACAATTAAATTAATAAAATAAAATGGCACAAGTAAACTTAAACGTAACAGAATTAAAAGGATTTATAAATCACATAATAACTAATAACAGATTCTTACAAGAAGAAGGAAAGAATCCTGTATCAGTTGAGGTGGTGGGTGAATCAGGTATTGGTAAAACTTCAAGTATAGTAGAACTAGCTCAAGAGAATGATCTAAAATTTGTTAAACTAAACTTAGCTCAGATAGAAGAGCTAGGTGACTTAGTTGGTTTCCCAGTTCGTCAGTTTCAAATGTATAAAGAAAAGACAGTACAAAATAAAATAGATAATTTATCTATGGTCACAGCTACACAAAGAGCTGCTGGTGCAAGCCTTGCTAACTTAAATACAACTACTACTAAAAAAGTTGGTATGTGGGTTGATGAGTTGGCAGTGCAAGAGTATCTAAAGAATGGATACAAGATGACAGGTAAGAATAGAATGTCTTACTGTGCTCCTGAGTGGATTGCTGATGCAAAGGCCGGTGGTATCTTATTACTAGACGACTGGAACCGTGCTGATACAAGATTCATTCAAGCAGTTATGGAATTGATAGACCGTCAGACCTATATCTCATGGACACTACCAAAAGACTGGCACATAATTTTAACAGCAAACCCTGATAATGGAGACTATATGGTTAACAGTGTTGACTCAGCACAGAAGACTAGATATGTAACCGCTAATCTTAAGTTTGATGTTAATGTATGGGCTAAATGGGCAGAGGAAGCAGGGATTGATACTAGATGTATTAACTTCCTGTTACTTCACCCGGAGCTTGTAACACAAGAAACAAATGCAAGATCTATTACAACTTTCTTTAATGCTATATCAAGCTTTGAGAAATTTGAAGACTCACTATCTATGATCCAAATGATTGGTGAAGGTAGTGTTGGAGATGCTTTTGCTTCTATGTTCACTACATTTATTAATAACAAACTGGACAAGCTAGTAACACCTAATGATTTATTGACACATGATAATGAATCTTATATTCTTGGTGAGCTTAGAAGTTGTATTGGTAAAGAGGATACTTACCGTGCAGATATAGCATCTACTCTTGCTACCAGACTTGGTAACTATGCTGTAGTATATTCTAAACAAAATACAATAAATCAAAAGTTAACTGATAGACTAAAAGCACTATGTACTTTAGACTACTTTACAAATGACTTACAGTATTTAATTGTTAGAACTATATTTAATGGTAATAAAAGTAAATTTAATAAACTAATGATGATCCCTGAGATTGTCAAAATGACAATGAAATAAAATGGCAAAAAAAACAGTATATCAAGATTTTGATGCTACTGCCTTAAAACATTTTGGACTTGATAGTGACCCTAAGTATGGGGTTACTGTCAACTTCAATATGGAAGAGGTGTTAGTTACTCAAGATGCAACAACATATGAGAAAATAAAAGACATATTAACTGAAGCAACTGTTACAAGTAAAACGTTAACCAATTATAAAAAAGCATTTATATTACCTAGATGTAATGTTTCTAATGATAGATTAAAGGCTGCTTTGAAAGAACATAAAATTACAGTGACAAATGATTATGAGCTAGCAGATTTGATTGTTGGACATGATGATATAACTACTCATAAGTTGAGTAATGGGGAAAATATACCATCAACAGTAATGATGGGCAAGTTATGGAACTATGAAACTACAAGTCAAGGTAGTCTTAAGAATACATCTAGTCCCTTAAATCAACAGATAGTTAATTATCCCGGTGAAGTAATTATTACTACAAAAGTTACTGATAGAATACGCTATTATGATCTTGAGCAAGAGGATTGTTTGTATGATACATGGATGATTACAGGGCTTGCAATTAACTTAGGACATTTAGTAGATACACAAGCAATTGATGTAGTAGATGTTGATACAGTATTGCATAGCTCAGCTAATAATTGTATATTAGACGAGGAACTGTTAGAAGATTTAATTACACAAATAAATTCATATAATACAGAAGATAAGGCTATGGCAGGTGTAGTAATACCTACTATAGATACTTCTGAAGAGTATCATTTATTATGGAAACTTGCACAACAGTGTTTCAATAGTATAAGCAATGATTACAATAGAAATAAAGATATACAGTATTGGCTAAAAAAATCTAATCTGTATGATTTATATTGTATGAATGCTGAGTCTATGATAAAGTGGTTAGAAGAAAAAGAGCTTTTAAATGTAAAATCTTTTAGATACTTAGAACCAATTGTTAGAAAAGAAATAACTATAAATAATAGGGAGCTTTATACATTTAAGGTTGCTGTTAAAAAAGAATATCAAAAATATTTAAAAAATGCATAAACTACATAAATTACAAATAAAAATAAACTATCAAGAGCATTGGACTGGTGGTACACATATGAAAAGAGAAGCAATTTCAATTGATGAAATGGGTGTCTATTTATATAATACAAATAATTGGACTGTCCAGACGGAAGATTTAGAAATGCTAGGTTTGAAAGTAGATCCGCAAGATGTAGACCTACAAGATAAAAAACTATATAGATATCCTAAGTTAAGTTTACCAAGACAAAAGGTTGACTTATTAAAAGACTCTTATAATGTAAAAATAATAAGAGATCATACTAAAGCTGATATACATATTGTATCAGCTAAATATATAGATTCATTAATATCATATGCTTGGAATTGTTCATACTCTAAGAGGCAGTTATACAATCTTATGCTTAAATTAAGGGAGGAGGATTTATTAGAAGAAGGATTTGTAGAAGAAGTGCGTAAAATTCTAGAAAATACACATAGTACAGATTATTTTATGGTTGATATACCATACTCTTATTCAAATACTCCTAATAAAACTCAAGAATCAGCAATTAAATTAATAGATGATTGGAGACAAGAAAACAAAAATGGTAAACAAAGAACTGCTTATGTAGAAGTTAAGAATTTGCAAGGTTATACGCAACTTTCAACTACTACAGCACAAATTGTTTTAGATGTTGACATAAATAAAAAGATTAGTGAAAGCCTAACTACTTTTACTAAAGCTGATTATCAAAGTTTATGTGATCAAATTAGTAGTGACAATATGGAAACAAGAACCTTAGCAATGGAACTTATGTCTAATTCAAACTATGAAGATGGTTTTGATGTTCTAGCATTAATATTTTATTTTAATTTTGATTGGTGTAAAGCCACAAGTAATTGGAATACAGTAAATGTTAAAACATTTAGACAAAGATTTCATGACTTTTCAGGAGGTGTACAAGAAAATAGTGGACACACTTATAATAGATTTGTAAAGCTTCTAGCAAAAGAAGGCCATCTATCTGAATTTGCTATAAAAATATGTAAAGAAAAAATACATACTAAAGTTTTAAAATCTGCTGGGCTACAAAATGCTTGGGGTATTAGAATAGATAACGTTGAACTTCATGAAGATTACATAAATTTAATAAAGAAAGAAGAAAAAGAAGACATATGCATATAGATAAAAATAAAGAGGAAGAGTTCTACGCAAATAAAGATTTTTGCTTTAGCTATTCCTCTTTAAATAAATTATTATTTTCACCTTATTTATTTTATAAGGATTATATACTACAGGATCGTGAGATTAAAACAGATAAGCATTTAATAGAAGGGAAGCTATTACACTGCCTTATGTTTGAACCAGAAAATTATAAAAATAAATTTGAGCTGGTGCCTGCTAAACTTCCTAGTGATAACATACGTAAAGTTTTAAAAGATATGTCTTTCCATACAGATGTAGAAAAGCTATCTGATTGTGAAGACTTTGTAATACTTGACTCACTAAAGTCTATGAATTTATTTCAAAGTTTAAAAGCTGATGAAGCTAGATTAAACAAGATAAAAACTGAAGAGGCGGAAATCTATTGGAAATTTATTAATAATAAAAATAAAGATGTAATAGATAGGGAAACATTTGAAAGAATAGGTGTTAGTATAAATTATCTTAAAGCCAATAATGAGGTTTTAGATTTACTAATAAACGATGCACCAACAGACTTTGACTTAGATCCTATAACAGTATATAAAGAACAATACTTAAAATCTGATTTAGTTGATTGTGAATTTGGTCTACATGGTTATGTTGATTTCTATAAAGTAGACACTGATAAGAAAGAGGTTACTATAGTAGATTTAAAAACAACAGGTAAAACTGTTGCAGACTTTAGAGAAACTGTTGACTTTTATAATTATTGGTTACAAGCTGCTATATATATGAAACTTGTTTATGATACTTTAGGTGATGATAAAGAAGATTATAATATAGAATTTAAATTTATTGTTATAGATAAATATAATCAAGTTTATGTATTTGATGTAAGTAATAACACAGTAAATGACTGGGCGGATGGGCTTGGTGGTGTAATAAATACTGCAAAATTCCATTATAATAGTAGAAATTACTCTCTACCTATGGATTTGTTAGTAAATAGAGTTAAATTATAGTATGAGCGGAGTATATACAGAATATTTTCAGAAGAGTAAAGTCTTTCTATATCCACTATTAAAGTTAAAGAAGGGACTAAAGTATGTCCCTTCACAAACTTATTGTGCATGGAGTGACGTTTACAACCCTGAAGATATGATGTTTATCTGCTTATATAAAGTAAAGCATACAGATGAGTTTGATAAGTTTGCTAAAAGACACTTAGTAAAACACCCAATGTATGAAGGAAGTACATCTTTAGGAGAGAATAAACAATTATTTATATATGACTTTAGCAGGTTTAAAAATGATTGGTTGAGGTTTCTTAAAGGTGCATATTCACAATATAGCCTATCATCTAAGATAAGTATACTAGATTATTTTGATGATGAAGGTACTGTTAAATATATTAAAGGTTTCTTGGCACCAGAAGATGTTCATGAAGAGTATGCTGATAGTCTTAATGTAAAATTAGATTTACTGAAGAAAGTTCATGAAGTATGTACAGCACCAAATATAGAAAAAGAAACATTTATTGATAATAATTATGTTTTATATGAGTTATTAAAAGAAAGTTCTATATCTTTAACAAAATAAAATAAACCAATTATGGCACAAATAGGACAGAACATGATGTTAGTAAATTCTACATTTAGAAATGCTAAATCATTTACATTAATCCCAGTGAGCTTAGACTCACCATACACAGAAGCTATGTTTGATCCAGCATCAGGCATCTTAGCAGTAATTAGTAAAGTAATGAAACAATCTTATCATATGGTCCCTAAGTTAGATGATAACGGAGATCCAATGAGATTGAAAACACCTAATCAACAAACTGGTAAGGTTGTTAAAGAAGAAAGAAGGTTAGTAGATACATTTTCTGAGTTCTATCTTAGTGATAGAGCTGATATAGAAACTTTTATACATATGTTTGCAATTAATGCAGATAACTTTAGTATTGAAGAATTTTTTGTAGACTTAAAAAAGACAGAGCCTTCTAAAATTATATTACCTGGTCAGTAACAGTCCATCCCACAACTGACCATAAAAAGGAAAGCTCATTGATTTGGGCTTTTTTTGGCACTAATAATAAAAAAATGCATATATGAAGAAACATTGGGTAATGGACTATGAGACTTTATGTAATTGTTTTACAGCAGTATTTGAACACTATAAGACACAAGAAACAAAAGTGTTTGTAATACATGATCTGCAAAATGATTTAGATAAGTTTATAGAATTCCTGAAAGAAAACATTAATAAAAAAGAGTGGCATATATCCTACAATGGATTAGCCTTTGATGGTCAAGTCACTCACTATATATTAGATAATTATAAAAAATGGGATACTAACCTAAGCGGTTGTGATGTAGCATGTATTATTTACAATTATGCACAGGCATGTATCCAAAAATCAAATAAGAAAGAATTTAGTGATTACCCGCAGTGGAAGATGAAAATTGGTCAGATTGATGTTTTCAAGATGCACCATTGGGATAACCCGGCTAAACGTTCTAGTCTTAAATGGATTCAATATAGTATGGACTGGCAAAACATTTTAGATATGCCTATACATCATGAGACAGAGATAACCACACAAGAGCAGATTGATACTATTCTTGAGTACTGTATTAATGATGTCAAGTCTACTAAAGAGATATACAATAGATCTAAATCACAAATAGGTTTAAGGAAAGAACTAACTAAAACTTATGGTATTAATCTATTCAGTGCATCAGAACCTAGAATAAGTAAAGAGGTGTTTGGTTACTTCCTTAGAAATATGTTGAACATACCCAAAAGAGATTTAAGAGGTATGCGTACATATAGAGATTCAGTTAAGATTAAAGATATAATCTTACCATATGTAAAGTTTACGTCTCCTGAGTTTAATCTTTTACTTGAAAGGTTTAAATCTTTAGAGGTAAGTGGAGAAAAACTTAAAGGTAGTTTTAAATATAGTGTAAACTATAAGAATGTTAAAACACACTTTGGTTTAGGAGGTGTTCACGGAGCAACTTCTAAAGGAGTTTATGAAAGCAGTGATGATATGGTAATAATGTCTTCAGATGTTACTAGTTTTTATCCTAATCTTGCTATAAAGAATCAATGGTCACCAGGTCACTTCCCTAAAGAAGAGTTTTGTGATCAGTATGAGTGGTTCTTTAAAGAAAGAAAAAAGATACCTAAGAGTAATCCAATGAACTATGTTTATAAGATTATACTTAACAGTACCTTTGGTCTTAGCAATGATGATAAGAGTTTCTTTTATGATCCTGAGCTATGTTTACGCATCACAATTAATGGTCAACTAACCTTGATGATGTTGTATGAGCAGATAATGGAAAGAATACCGGGAGCAATACCGTTATTACATAATACAGATGGTGTAGAGACTTTAATACCAAGGGATTATGTAGATGATTATATGGGTATTTGCAAAGAGTGGGAAGATATTACTAATCTTCAGCTTGAACATGATGAATATCAAAAGCTAGTACTTGGTGATGTCAATAACTATATAGGTATAAATAACTTTATAGATGTAGATATTACTAAGTGGAGAGAGGTTAAACAGAATCAACCACATTATTTATTTAAAGTGGATAAAGACAAGTTTAGTTTCGCTCCTGTTAAGCTTAAAGGTAGGTTTGATTTTCATAATCTACAGCTTCATAAAAACAAGTCTAAGTTAGTAATACCCAAAGCTATATATCAATACTTTGTTCATAATGTTCTACCTCAAGACTATCTATCCCAGAATAAAAACATATTAGATTATTGTATAGGTGGAAAGTCTAAGGGTGAGTGGCAACAAGTTGCTAAGTATATCAAGGATGGTACATATGAAGAATCTAAACTTCAAAAGATTAATAGATATTATATTTCTAATAATGGAGTTAAGATTATAAAAGTAAATAAGAAAGATGGTAGAGAGATACAATTAGAATCCGGTAAATGGTTACAAACTATTTTTAATGATATGAAGGTTCAACCTAAATGGGAGAACTATGATATCAATAAGGGTTATTATCTCACTGCAATAGAAACAGAGATTAATAATATACTAACTGTGTCTGCAAGCCAACTTAAATTATTTTAATATGCAATTACATGAAGCAAAAAAAGGTAGTAAGATTAAGATTATAAAGAATCAGCACTACCTCGGGAGTAAACCTCCCAATATAGATAAACAAGAGATCTTAACCTACTTAGATAATGATGGCATGTATTCTATTTGTATGGATCAGGAAGGTAATAAATCACATTACCCTTCCTGGTCTAAAATAGAAGTGATAGAAGAGCCAAAAGATCTCTAAAGAATTGGCTGGTTCAGCAATTTTTATTATATTTACACTTTAAAAGTTTAAACAATTATGGGATACACAAAACCAAAAGAAACAACCCGGTGGCATCTAGAAAATGCACCTTTACCTCAACATGGTAAGACATATACAGTCATATCACATGAAGAAGTAATAAATAATACATATAAACTACTATCAGATAGTGGATTCATGGTATCTAGAGAAATTTATAGAGCCAGTAAGAATGCAAGTGTTGCACAAGGAGTATATCACATATACCCTCAGCATACTACTGATATTGATATAGAACAAGAAAAAGAATTAGGGATGATGTTTGCCTGGACAAACTCTTATGACAAGTCTAAAAGCTTTTCCTGTGCCATTGGTGCATATGTACAAGTTTGTTATAATGGAATGCTCTCAGGAGACATGATGAACTATAAAAGAAAACATAGATGGTCTGCGTCAAGAGATATATACATGCAAATGTCAGATCAAATTAAGAATGGTGAGAAATACTATAAAAGACTCATCAAAGATAAAGACTTTCTAAAGACTATTACAATAAGTTGTAAAGATGCTGCTGAACTTGCGGGACGTTTATATATTCAAGAAGAACTTCTAGATGTACATCAAGTAGCATGTATAAAGAAAGAAATAAATAACCCGTCATATAACTATGGTGTTTCAAAGGAGACAGGATGGGCCTTTTATAATCATGTAACCCATGCATTAAAGAAAGCACACCCAAGGGATTGGATCAATGACCAACAAAACTTTCATGATTTTATAACCACGGAACTTAAGGGATCACCAGCTAGTAAAAAGATATTTGAAAAGCCCATGGAGTATGAAGACTTAGGTGACGCATCTCAAATAATACTAGATGAAACTGCTGATATGGTTGTAGAGGTAGATGAGCAACAACTTCAAATGGAATTTGAGATATGCTAAAAATGCTAGCATGGAGTATATTGATGCTAATGCTATTATATGCAGCGTGGTATGATAAACTAGATAAATAGGAGAAACCAACTGGGGTAGGTTTTTGCATTCCTGCCCCACTCCTATATTATCACTTTAAAAATTTAGTAACATGAGAAAATTTATAGAGTTCGCACTAATATGGTACAGTCAACAGATGGCTATACCGTTTTGGATCGTAGGTCATATACATCTAAGCGTAAACATATATCAAGATATACATGAGATAATGATTAGTTTGGGTCTTAACTTACTCGTACTAACCGGATTCTTAATAGACTATAATAAAAATAAAGACAAATGAATTCAGAACAAAGAAAAGAAAGGCCAGTATTTACTGGTGTATTAAGATATTTTCCCAAAGCAATTATGGAAGTTGCTCGGGTATCCTTACAAGGAAATAAACAACACCACCCTGATAAACCGTTACATTGGGATCGTAATAAGTCTGATGATGATTATGATGCTCTAGCTAGACATCTTATTGAAGCCGGATCAATTGATGATGATGGTATTCGTCATACTGCAAAAGTAGCTTGGAGAGCATTAGCATGCTTAGAAAAGGAATTAGAAAAACAATCAAAATGAAAAATAAAAATATAATTCAGTGGTGTATATACGTAGGAGTATATCTAATGATATTATTTCACTTATTGAGTTGTAAACCAACTGTATATAATCCAGATACGGATCCTGAAGTATTAGACTGGTACATTGATAACAATGATACTATTATCTATACTAAGCAGGATTCTATTATAGATCAACGTGAAAGGTGGGAGTATATTAGAAGCCTTGAACATGATAGCTTGTGGGAATGAGATACTTTAGTGTTTGGTACATACCGTATGATAAATTACTTAGTGATGACCCACAGTATTACAGCAAATGGATAGCTGTGATGGCTGATAATAAAGGAGATGCTAAACAAATGGGAAGACAAGATGGTCTTGTTACCAGAGTTGAGCTATTAAATAAGAATAATAAAAAGATATTTTAGATAAGGGAGGGTTGGCAATACTGCCAAATAATTTATAGGTGTAAGATACCTTAATATTAAATGTTTAGCCCTTCCTTATTTACTTCCAGAATATACTTCCAAAAACTTCATTAGCTACTGTAGCTCCAGTGTTACCATCATTACCTCCATCAGTTACATTGAAACCAATTCCTAACTTAAAGGAAATACCTATAGGTAAAGATATAGTTATTGCACCACCATTAGATGCTGCTGGAATAACAAATGACATTATAGATATATCTGCATCAACTGGGGCACTAGCTTTATCAAATAGTCTAACCCAAACAGGTGAACTACTTTGGTTATAAAAAGTAAAACCATATACACTACCTCCACCTTTTTTAATTTGAGTATTATTAGTTGTTGCTGCTGAAATGAATTTATGTACGCTTAGTCCTCCAAAACCATATTGGTTTGGAACTGCCATAGCTTTTGGATAGTCTGAATTTAGACTTGATGACTCTGATGTATTAAATTTTACTCCCATTTTATTTTATTTTAATTGTTTATTATCTTATACTATGCATACATAGTAACTGCTATTGCAAAAGTTTGTGAACCAGTCATAGTTGCTAAATCCTTATCTATTACTGACATTTGGAATCCTGTTGTAGTATGATTTCTAGTTACTGCCATAAGCATTTTCTGACCCATACTAAGCATAACAACCGGCTGAACTAAATAGTTTGCGTTAGGTCTTGTTTGATTAAAGGTTATTGTATATAATCCTGTTCCTGAAGCATAGGATACTAAGTTATTTCCTGTATAAGTAGATTGACCTTGGTTAATTATACCACTAGTACCACATGAGAAATAATCACTTGGTCCTGGATCAGATACAACTAAATGTTTAACTTCAGTATACTTAACAGTGTTAGAGTCACTTACATCTTGATATAGTATTAAATCAGAACCATCAGGAATAGATCCAGATGCATTTGTTGCTGATTGAATAATAGAATCTGTTCCTATATAGTCTACAGCTATATCATCTGCATTAGCTTGTAAACCTGCTCCTGCTCCAACATTAAGAGTTAATGATCCAGTAGTTCCTCCGCCTGCTTCTGAACAACCTGTTCCTGCAGTAAGGCTTGTAACTAAAGGTAATGCACTAATAGCAGTTCTTTTAACAGAATTACCATCACTAGCATCATTGAATAATATTTCATCTGATGCATCTGCTGAACCAGATCCTGGAACTTTAATTAAGTTATTAGGTCCTGTAAAGTTAACACCTATAGTAGGATTAACAGTACTAGATCCAGATTCTATTTCTAAAGCTTCACCTGCTGAAACAGATGTAACTGTACCAGATGATGGTGTTGAACCTGCAGTAATTGCCGTAATATGTCCAGATGCATTAACTGTTATAGATGTAGGATGAGCGGATGTACCTGCTGTAATAGAGTCAGTGTGATTTATTGTAACAGTATTAGTTGTAAGTGGACCTGGACCAGTTGATGCCTCAGTAATTACTGTTGTTAAACCTGTTCCACCGGCAATATCAAGATTCTCATCAGTATTTACTACTTGAGCTGGATTTGTATCCGCTTGTAATGTAAAGCCATTATAGAATCCTGGCATTAAATAAATCTGTTGTTTCTTAAGTGTATTACCATCAGAGGTATCACTAAACATGTAATAGTCAAGAGTAGCTGGATTTGACTCCGTAGCTCTTGCCATAATTAAGTTATCTGTTCCTGCTATATCAACACCAATTGTAATAGTATCTGTTGTTGTAGTATTTACTGTTAGTCCACCAAACGTTGATGCTTGATTTGCAGCAGCAACTGTAAGGGTATCACCCAATGCAATTGTTTGTGGTGAGCTACCATCAGTTACTATAAAACTTCCTTGAGTTAAGAATTTAGCTAAAGCCTCTTTCTTTATATTTCCACTATCACTAGTATCACTAAACCATAAAAAGTCAGCATCTGTAGGATCTGCACTTGGTGCTTCTAGTATAGCATTATCTGCACCTAAATAGTCTATTGCTACAATAGGATTACTAGCTGTACCTGTTACAGAAATACCTGGACCCTCAGCTACAGTAGTACTACCACCACCTCCAGCTGGAACTTGCCATGTACCATCAGCTCTTAAGAATGTAGTTGATTGAGCAGATGCTGATGAGTCTGGAACATATCCTACTATATTACCACCACCAAATTTATTTAAACTAAGATTAAGATTACTTCCAGAAATACTACCTGCAAAAGGTGTAGTTTGTCCTGTAGTTAATGATAAGTTTAATGTAGTTAAGTTGTTAAAAGGTAAGCTAGATACTAATGATTTCTTTACAGTATTACTATCATTTATATCAGAAAAAAGAACAAAGTCATCTGTAGCTGGTGTACCTGCAGTTTGTACTTCTATAAAGTTATCTGTACCTGCTATGTCTAAAGCTACTGATGCAACATTAGGAGAACCACCTGCTACTGAAAAGTCTAAACCAGCTTGTGCAACAAAGTTTATAGTTTCTCCACCAGTTATTTGTTGTATTACACCACCATCTCCTTGAATACCAAAACTATCAGATCTAAGAATATCTTGAATAAGTGCACGCTTTACTGTATTACTATCACTAACATCATTAAATGCTATACTATCTGTACTAATATCTATAGCTGAAGCAGCTGCTTCTAATATAAAGTTATCAGCTCCAGCATAATCTATAGCTACTGTAGCTGTTGGTCCTGTTCCATTTGTTACTGTAATACCTGGACCTTCTTGTATTGTAGATATTGTACCCGTCCCTGCATTAATCCATGCTGTTGTTGAACCAGTAGAACTTAATACTTGTCCGTTAGTTCCAGGAGCATTAGTTCCATCATAAAGGGCACCCCTTAGTCTTACATTACCATTAACATCTAATTTTTGCGTTGGTCCTGTAGTCAAGTTAATACCTACAGCTCCTCCACTTAAAACAAGAGGTGTACTAGCAACACCATTAGTGTATTGTGTAAATCTTAAATCTGTACTTCCAGCTCCTGATTGATCAACAGAAACATTTCTGATTTCATTTTTAATATTAGATTGACCTACGTCATCTCTAAAGATTATAGAACTTGTAGTTTGATTTATATCATTAACGCTTGAGTCAATTTGTACTATAGTATTAGTATCTTGAACATCTTGGACATGTAATGTAACACCAGTTGGTGTTCCTGCAGGAGCTCCTATAGCTAGGCAGTCTTCTGTTTGATGCCAAAATAAATTTGCATCACTACTTAATTCATCAGTATCTGACCAGAATGCAACTCTTGTTGCTACACCGGTCCCTGTTACAAAGCTAAGACTTTGCATTAAGTCTCCAAGTTTAATTCTTTTATTTTCACTAGCTGACTCATCAAATATCATCAACTGATCAGTTATTACTGCATTGGTTGCAAGATCATTTAGAGTAGATATGGTAGTACCAATCTCTATATTACTACCTGTAGAAAGTACATTTGAACCAAGTAAATTACCAACAGCACTAGACCCTATATTTTTATAACCTAGAGTAGTACCATCTGATATAATTAATTGACCAGCTGATCCAGGAGGTAAAGGTTGTTGTATATTACTAGAATTACCAACCCAGATATTACCATATGGAAGAGCTACAACTGGATCATCATCTGACCATAATACTCTACCATCTGCTCTAGATCTCAATACTCTATTAGCAGCACCTGCAGCTGCTCCTGTAGAGTCATGTAGTACATTTAAAAGAGCTGTAAAATTATTAATATCACCTGAAGTACCCAGGGTGTTGTTTAATTTTAATACACTATTCTTGTCAACCTGTAGATTTTCATCAACATTTAAATTTCCATTTACTATTATTGAATCAGCAACAGCATTCTGGATCATGATACTATCCTTTATAGATGTATTTAGAGTAGCACAAACACCAGATGGGTCTGAGTACATTGGGATTCTAAACTTTGTTGCTGCAGATGTTGGGTCCTGCATTACTACTCCAAACAATAAATCACATCTTAGGTCACCCCACTTAATAATAAAAGGCTCACCTTTTGGGTTATAAGCGGCTCCTGTGTTTAAAAAACTGCTAGAATAGATTTTGGCAAATTCAAACCAATCTCTTTTTTTATCTAACTTTACTTGTTTCTTATTTCTTTTTAGTAGGCCAAGTACCTCTTGTAAGTAAATGCTCATGATTTATTTTTTATAAGTACAGTGCAGCTAGTTTAATACCAGTTTGAACTGAACATGTTATTAGTATATTACCATTGGCATCATTAAAAGCGTCAACTTCAAAAGGACCAATAAAACCCTCTTCATTTGCACCTAAAGACAATACAGCATTTTCTTTCTTTAATGTACCCAGTAATGGATCAACCACCGTAGTAACCACTGGTACTACAGTAGCGGTCATAGCACTCCCTGTAGTATTTTGTACCCAAAAGAACTGCTTTGCTGTGTTTTTAAGTGTGTCTCCGCCTGCTGCGGGAACTACAGTGCTAGGTTTTACACCTGCCTGTGATATTTGTTGTGCTGTTAAGACTGCCATAATTTAATTTTTTTAACTATTTCTATATCCATTTTTAAAAGCTGCTGACTGAACAGGTTCTGATGCTCTTGTGGATTTCATATCACAAACAATACCTGCTTTTGCTAGCCTTTGTCTCTTTGCTACCTTCTTTGCATTTCTTTTTTGCAATTGCTTTTGATACATAGAGGTAGGATTAAAGTATCCATTTTCCATAATTTCTATTTGTTAAGTAAGTGTGATCCATCACAAAGTCCATCAGGATTTTGAGTATTACCACAAATACATTGAGTTCTATTATTCATATTATTTTTTCATTTTACCCAAAGTCAATGCTAATCTTGCACGTTGTGCAGTCTTACCACTACCTTTAGCTTTATCCCTTAACCAAGACTTCTTAATAGTTCCATCAGCTTTCATTGCTCCTGCTCTTTTAGCAGTAGCTTTTAAAGCACCTGGCTTTTTAATTGCACCCTTGATCCAGTTCTTACCAGATTTTTTTGATCCACCCTTCTTATAAGACACTACACTCTTAGGCATAATTCCTTTTTTCTTAGCGGCTGTAATTCTTTTGGCTGGCATAATTATTATCTTTTACGTCCACTTGATCTGTTACCAGAATAAGCTCTTTTTCCTGCAGCTTTTTTAGCTCCTTTGCTTTCATTTCTTCTAGACTTCATAGATTGTTTCTTTTTACCTTTGTTTCTCATCCCTAAAGATTCATCTAATCTAGAGTTGTATCCCTGCTTCTTTTTCTTTTTAACAGCTCCACCTTTTTTCATCATAGAGTATTCCATAGTATCATCTACCATTTCAATACCCATCTGAGCAAAGTAATCTATTCTACCCATGTTTCCAGCTTTTGCCATTCTTTTAGGACTGTAGAAAGGATCCCCATCACCTGATGTTTTTCTTGGGCCACTTCCACCCATATCATATAATTTTTTTGTTCCCATGTTTTCTAAATTGTTATTTATTATTACTAATTGACTTGAATTTTTCTGCCCCTCTTGAGCCAAAGTATGCTACATATACGGTGATTAGAAGTGACTTTAAAAGGTCAACCCAACCTGCATCTATACCAAACTCTATATCAAAACCATCTAACAAAATAAATATAACTAATGAAACAGTTAAAAATATTAATGTTAAAGGTCTTGTGTTCTTACTTAGATATGAATCAGATTGCATATCCGCCTGCCATCTTTTGCTGACTTCTTGCATCTCAACCATATCCATCTCTAAAAGCTTTAATGCTTTTTCTTTATCTTCTGGTGGTAATACAGCAGGGTCTTCTTTCTCTATAAGAGATTTAACCATACCAAGTACACCAGCATCTGGAAGTAAGTCTCCAGCAATACCTAATAGACTAGGAACTTTCTCAACAAGAAATTTTCCTACTCTAGTATCTTTAAATTTTTTCTTTCCTTTACTCATAACTTATGGATATATTCTTATTTCTACTCCTGTTCTTAATAAAGCTCCATCAGCAAGAACACCGGTGCTCAATGCTCCACCTTGAGTGTCTTGTGTTGATAATTGAAATAGAGTAGTATTTGCACTAAATATATTAATTACTACTGTTTGATTTTTCAATTGACCAAATGCTGGTGCAAAATATAATTTATTTACATCAGCAATAGCTGATCCCCAAGTGCCTTTATACATACCTGTGTTTGTACGTGTCCAAGTAATAGTATTACCTGTTGTATTTTCCAGTATTGTTGCAACTGGTGCACCTGTTCCTGTTTGTGATAACAATGCAGTATAACTTGTATACGGTCTTCCACCTGTGGAATTAATTGTTATTTCATTTTGACTTTGTGATACTGTAACATTTGTTCCTTGTACAATACTTCTAAAGTTAAGGGTCTCACCAACTTTATCTTTAAAAAGTCCTGAACCACCACCTACATTCGCTGCAGTATTTGGTTCACCACTTGTTGTTATCTCTAAATAATCATCATCCGCTGATGTAGCAAGAGTAAGGTTGCTGCTTAGAGACTTAAGAGATCTAAAGAAAACAGTGCAAGTCTCTGTGACTTCATCGGATACTGTCTTCTGATACACTTGTCCTGTGCCAGCAGCTGGAGAAGCTGGAGAATTAGCATGGTCACAGTTTTCTGCAGCAACCTTAAAATCTCTCACCTTTATAACCTTTATACTTTTGTAAGGAATAGGTGAAGCAACACCAGTCATATCTGGTTCTTCATTTACTCCAAGTATAAGCACATCATCTAAATCTGCTTTCTTTGCAAATACGGATCTCTTTATTAAACTTAATACGTCAGTTAAAATATTCATTATCCACTATATGTATTATGGGTTCCTCCTCCTAGTTTTTTCTTTCCACCCTTTGTCATTTTTCTTGGTGGAGATCCAAACATCATATTATCTAATTCACCACCGTTTAATCTCACTAACAATTTTGTTTTTTGTTTAGTGTGTTTTTGTTTAGGTAAACCAGTTCTATTTCTTTTTTTTCCCATTGTTAGAATCTTTACAACAAACTTCTTGTCTACAATGTCCTAGACATATTTTACCAAAAGTTATCCATTGAATAAATACACAAATATTTCTCATGATTTCTTTTTTCTTCCTTTTCTAGCTTTACCTTTTACAGCATCATCTATATCTCCTAGTTGGTTACCAACTTCTTTTATTGCTCTCCCAACATCTACTAACTCTTCTGCAGTTAGTTTATATCTCTTCTTGATCTCTTTTAAAGTAGCAATTGCTTTCTCGTCTAGAGATGTTCTAGACCATATGGCTCTCCAATAATCTTGAAGGCTATAAGTCCATAATACATTTATAAATTTCTTAAACATAATAATCTATTTTATTACACTATATTAATAATATACAAATTTTGCAGCACTCAATCAAATTTAATGTTATATTTGTTCTTTATGCTGCTCCAGCATATAATAATAATATACAAAATTTATTGCAATTAAGAAACCATTGAGATAGTAAATGCAAAATATAAAAATATACACCTTTAGGTTTTTTTGTCTAATCAATTTTTCTTAAATTATAATTACTTGAAAGCTGCATTTCTAAAAAGAGGTGTGGCCATTTTTGTCTTAACCATTCAACATATACATTATGAAAAACATCTTCAGACCTAGATTAAATATTTTACCATATGAATATCCACAACTATTAAAATACAAAGATGCAATAAGACATTCCTATTGGATAGATACAGAGTTCAACTTTACTGAAGATATACAAGACTTTAAGATTAATATTAATCTTGAAGAAAGAGATGTAATTAAAAAGACAATGTTAGCTATTGCACAAATAGAAGTTAATGTAAAAACCTTTTGGGCTGATATATATAAACGTATGTCTATCACAGAGATAGGAGATGTAGGTATGACATTTGCAGAGTCAGAAGTAAGACATAAAGATGCCTATGCTAGACTGTTAAGAATCCTTGGATTAGAAGAAGACTTCAAACAAGTAATAGATGTACCTGCCATTAAAGGAAGAATTAAATACTTACAAAAGTATCTAGACGGGACACGCAGTAGAGATGATAAAATGTATACTAAGTCTGTGCTTTTGTTCTCTCTATTCATAGAGCATGTAAGTTTATTTAGCCAGTTTTTAATTATGATGAGTTTTAATAAAGAAAAAAATGTTCTTAAAGGTATCTCTAATGTAGTAGAGGCAACAAGTAAAGAAGAAGAAATACATGGAAACTTTGGAGCAGAACTTATTAATATAATTAAAGAAGAAAATCCTTTGTGGTTTGATAAAGAGTTTGAAGATCTAATTCACTCTGCATGTACTAAAGCATATGAAGCGGAGTGTGGCATTCTTGATTGGATATTTGAAAAAGGAGAATTAGATTTCTTACCTAAGAATACAATTAAAAACTTTATTAAAAACAGATTCAATAATTCTCTAGAAAAAATTGGGATGCCTACATTATTTATTGTAGATTTGGAACTGTTAGAGTCCACAGAATGGTTTGACATTGAGGTTACTGCAACTAAAGAAGGAGATTTCTTTTATAAGAAAAGTGTTGACTATAATAAGAAAAGCAAAAGCATAACTGAGGATGATCTATTTTAACTATGGAATATAAAAAATACTACTGGCTAAATGAAAATAGCAGAACCTTTTTATCTAGAGGTTATATAACAGAATCACCAGAACAAAGAATAAAAGATATTGCTATCAAAGCAGAAAAGTATTTACATATGCCAGGCTTTGCAGAAAAGTTTGAAATGTATATGTCTAGAGGGTTTTACTCTCTATCTACCCCTGTTTGGATAAACTTTGGTAAACCAAAAGGTCTTCCTATAAGTTGCTATGGTTCTAATATAGATGATAACTTAAATAGTATACTTAACGCAGGCCGTGAAATTGGTATGATGTCAAAGTATGGTGGAGGCACAAGTTGCTTTCTTGGTAATATAAGACCTAGAGGATCTGTTATATCAACAGGAGGTTTAGCTGATGGTCCTGTGCACTATGCTAGAATATATGACACGGTTGTAGATGTGTGTAAACAATCAGAAGCAAGACGTGGTGCTTGTGCTGCTTACTTACCTTTAGAGCATCCAGACATATCTGAGTTTTTAGATATAGGTACTGAGGGTAATCCAATACAAAACTTACAGTATGGAATTACTGTTTCTGATGCTTGGTTAAGATCAATGAAAGCAGGTAGTAAAGAGAAGCGTAAGATATGGGCTAAAGTAATTCAAAGAAGATCAGAGTTTGGTTATCCTTATATAATGTTTAAAGACAACTCTAATAAGAATACCCCATATAAGGACATTGGTATGGATATTACCGCATCCAACTTATGTTCAGAAATACAATTACCTACAGATACTTATAACTCTTTTGTATGTTGTTTAGGTTCTATAAATTTATTACACTGGGATGAGATTATTAAAACAGATGCTATAGAAACATATGTGTTCTTTTTGAATGCTGTTATGGATGAGTTCATTAAAAAAGCTGAGGTCAAAGCTGGCCTTAAAAGAGCTTATAACTTTGCTAGCAAACATAGAGCTATTGGCTTAGGTGTGTTAGGATACCATAGTTTATTTCAGTCAAAGCTGATAGAGTTTGAATCATTAGCAGCTAAACAATTAAACAATCATATATTTAAACATTTAAAACAAGTATCAGATGAAGCATCAAGGTGGTTACATGAGCATAGAGGATACAGATCCTTACGTGAAGGTTATGCAAACACAACTCTTATGGCTATTGCTCCTACTAAATCTAGTTCATTTATCCATGGTGCTGTGTCTATGGGCATTGAGCCAATAAAATCTAATTACTTTATTAAGGATCTTGCTAAGTCTAAGACTGTCTACAAGAATCCATTCTTAGTAGAGGAGTTAGAAAAGTATGGTCTTAATAATAAGAAGACTTGGGATAGTATACTAAAGAAAGATGGATCAGTCCAGCATCTAAACTTTCCAACAAAGCAAGTATTCAAATCATTTATTGAAATAAGTCCTAAAGAGTTAGTCTTACAAGCTGCACAAAGACAGAAGTATATTGATCAGTCACAGTCATTAAACTTAATGATTGACCCGTCAGTATCAGCAAAAGATATTAATAAATTATATTTGTATGCTCATGAAGAAGGGGTAAAGACACTTTACTATCAGTTTAGTATAAGTTCTGCTCAAGATTTTGCAAGGAATATATTGGAATGTGCAAGCTGTGAAGGATGATAAATAATTTTAAATCCTGGTGGAGGTTGTTGCTTAAACAAATGGTAAGAGATAGAAGGCTATCCCCTGCTGAACGTTTAGGAACCAGGGTAGGTTATATGGGTGTAGGATTTTTAATTTGTGGACAATGGACATTAGAACCTGTTCTTTTTATAGTAGGTTTTATTTGTGTGTTAATTCAAGTATCTATCCGTAGACAATGGAATCTTGTAGCATTACAATTAAATGGATTAGTTGCATGGTTGATGCACTTTTTTAATTCTATCTCTTAATGTCTTCTTTAAAAAATTCCCAAACAATAAACGCTATAATAATATAGAACACAAGGAGAGTGTAACGTTCCATTTAGAATTGTGATTCTCTACGTACCACCTCTACAGCTGCTTTCATTTTATTTACATCTACAGGGCATAAAAGATCTAGTCCTGCTTTTGCTTTAAACTTTATAAACGCATCTCCACCAGCAAAGATTAATATAGTGGGTACCATTCTTACTCTAAATTTCTTTTTTGACTCAGGAGATAGAGCTACATCACATCTGTAATACTTGACACCTTCTAAATCACCTATTTGTTTCCAATCATGAAAAGCATTTTCAGAATTAAACTCAGCCCAGAACTCTATTATAATAATATCTTGGGAGTCATCAAATCCACCCTGTCCTATAACATTATCAAAACTTTCATCATTAACCCATTCTTGTCCTTGAACTGCAATGCTGGCTAATAAAAACAAGAAAAATAGAATTAATTTTTTCATAATCTATTTTTTAGTAAGATCATAGATTCTCTCTTCCATCTTTTCAAACTTCTCTAAGAGCATCTCTACATCTTCTTGGGTATCCATTATTGTATTACGGATTAGCTCATCTTTTAAATCATATTCAACTCTATCTATTGGTGGCTCTGGTTGTGTTGCAGCATGAGCTATATCTGCTTTAAGTGTAAACCACATCGTTGCTAATGTAATTGTAAAACCTACTATCATACCAATTGTTTTTAAGTCTACAGTGACTTTGGTTTCTTCTCCAATTTGCGGTGCTCCTGCCATGATTTTAATTTTTATTAAGTTTGTTAGTAGATGGTTTACTTATGATAGTAGTATTACCATTACTTGGATTAGTGTTTATAGGTTTAGTATATGGATTAACCGGTATATTAGGTCTTACATTAACATTAGGTTTTACATTAATATTAGGTCTATTGAAATTAGATCTGTTATTAACATGTGGAATGGAATAAAAATTGTAATTCCAAGGTTGCCAATTCTGTCTGTATTGATATCTAAATAAATCACGGTTAACTATTTCTTGTATTCTTCTATCAAGTATTCTGAATTTAAAATCTCTAACCGGTACAGCAAGTGTATCTCCTTTTTCAGTTATAGTCAGTATACTTTTAATTTTATAATCAGTGGATGCATTATATGTACTACCGCATGAAGTTAAAAACAATACTATAAAAATTAATTTTTTCATATCTATCTAAATGTAAAGTTTAATCCAAAGGTTGTTTGAAATAATTCACTATCCCACATTTTACTATATTCTCCTTCTGCAAATATTCCTAGATTCTTATTTAACTTCCATCCTATACTAATACCTGAAGAATAATCTTCCCATTGTTCTAGCTCAGAGTCTTGTCTTAATCCTCCTTTACCCCAATTGTTTCTGTTAAGGTAGCTTACAGCTTCATCTCCTTTTATATATCTGTGGTATGGTAGAATGTAGTTTACATATGCGTGTAACCAAAATTTATTTTTATAGTGATAGAAGTCTGCACCCACAATAGGAGCTATCTCTCCAAAAGGATCTAATAGGTCCCATGCTTCTCCATTAAAGCGGTTCATTAATTGAGTAAATACAGTCTCTCTAAATTCAAGATCTGTATCTGCTACTCTATTTCCATCTTCATCTACCCAATACCAATCACTAGTTTCATTACCATTCTCATCTTCTGATGTGTAATATATATCATCATATCCATATTCAAATCCTAATGAATACCACGGGTTTACTGGGTACTCATATGGATTACCTTCAGGATCTAGTATAGGATTACCATCACCGTCCATAGCAATTTGTGTTTCATTTAACCAAATTTCTACCGGGTTGTATCCATAAGCACGGTCATGAGTACGGTAGATTGCACCGGCAGATATACTAAACTTGTCTCCAATAGGCAACCTTAATCTAGCTTCAGCAGACTGATAGTTAAGATTTATCTTACCTACCTCTCTACTTTCTACTTTGACTATATGATGTTTACCTGTGTGCTTTAAAAAGAATCTGTGATTTTTAAAATCTTCTCCTCTCCATCTTTCTTTTTCAAAATGTATTTGGTATTCTAGGCCTGTAATGGCAGAAGATGGTGCACTAAATACTAGTTGTTCTTCTGTACCATCATAAAAGTTTTTAGGTTTTCTCTCATAATTGAATCTAGCAAGCTTGCGGATACCAAAACCATAACGGTAATCAAAAGCATAGTCTGGAGTATTATCTACTACCTGTGGTATATCATATAGATTACCATCTGGGTTTGTTCTAACAAAATAAGTTGGCTCAGCAGCTTCTATAGAGTTAGATATGTCACCTGCTCCATATATTGTTCCATATTTAAGGAAGTCTTTATAAAATGACTTAAAAAAGTTTTCTTTATTTTGAGCATAAGATGAAGTAAAAAGGAATATACAAACCAATGTACTTAAATATTTTTTCATATTTGAGTTTTATATTAATTATATAGTTTAGGTTGGTTTATATAATAATAATATACAAAAAATTTAGTTATTTCCCAGATAGAAGTTGTCCATTTTTTCAAATGTAGTCCATTTTTGTAGTGTATATAATATAGGAAGGGCATCTCTCCATTGTTTATATACTTTTAATTGTCCTTTTCTTGGTCTATTCTGATATACTATATCTTTATTTTGATAAAATTCATTATCATCTTTTCTACTTAACCAGTTATAAGGAGTTCTAACGGATAATAACATTGCTTCTGAAATTGCACCCAGTGTTCTTGTTGATGCTATTGGACGCTCTAAAAATCCACCCATTTCTTTTGCACCAATTACAGGAAGGAATAAAATTAATTCAGTATATACTCTATCTGTTTGATATTTACCCCAGTTCTTAAGTTTTCTTACCCATAGTTCATCATCTGCATCATCATCCCATAGGTTGTCTAATAATTGAAATGCTAAGAATGATGCTATAATAAATGACATCTCAGCCATTGTTCTATTAACATTTTTCATTTTATTATCCAGTCTCAGCTGTAAACTAACTCTTCCTATTTCAGTTCCTGCTCCACCAATAGCTCCTGGATTACTTTTATTGTCAGCTAATATACCCTCTTTATACTCTTTTAATATATTTCTCATATCTGATCTACCTTTAACAATATTTTTTGCAAAGTAAGTAGCTAACTTCCATGTAGAATTATATCTGCCTTCCATCCAGCCTAAATTACCATCAAAATATTCATGCTGATATCTTGCTCTTAGTGCTGGAGGTAACCATTTTTTAAATTGAAACATTAATTTCCCAAACCAATGAGACTGTAAAACTGTTCTATCTACTCTAGCATAGTTACCGTGAATAGTTTTGTTTACTTCTCTTATATTGTTTCTGATTTCTGCATATATTTTAGAGTCTTTTATATTAGTTTCTAGTGGTACTGTTATTCCTGTTTTATAATTTGGTATAATTGTATCCCATTTATCTGAATATGATATCTTCCCAGTTATATCATTATATATAGCTGCATCATATAAGTTTGCTGACTCACCAGTCTTACTATCTATAACTTGTATATCAACTAGAAGTGATGTACCAATTTGAGTTTGTACAGCATATTCAAATCCATCTTGAAATAAATAACCTATACTCATACCTCTTTGAAATCTATTCTGTTGCCCCTGCGTATTGTCCATCCCTGATTCACGTATATCTATATCAGCATCCATCATTCTCCAAAACTCTGCCGTAGCTTCATATTTACTATTAGCTTGATCAGGTTTATATGAACGTTCTTTTAACTCTTTACCAGACAGTCCTGCCACTGTAGCACTTCCTATTGCAGACCCTACAGCAGTTCCTAATGGTCCCGCTACTGCAGTTCCAACTATACCACCTAGTACTGCACCCTTAACTGCTCCTTCACCAATATCCTCACTACCCAATAGAATATCTCCAGCATCTTGAGCTATTGCTCCAGTTCTTTTTATTATCCCTGGTAATGCATCCATATTGTAATATAGCTTTCCTTTAGCAAATGCGTCCCTAGTTGTAAATCTACTTGCCACACCTTCAATAGCATTATTAACTTGTGCAATAGCTAAGTTATTTATGTTACCAAATATATTCCATGCAACATAAGATTGAGAAGATAGAGCAATTAAGGCATTACTAAACTTATCCATTTTGCTTTTGGTTATCTCGTCATTATCATAGAAAACCATTTTAGCCCATTTTCTTGCTCTAGCAACTGCATTGGCTTGTTCTCCATCTATTCCTAATCTACCTTTTAGATTAAATTGTTCAGGTATAATTTTATCAAATACACCTTCTATTGTACTTGTTCCAGGAGTTAGATACTCTCTCTTTTCTATTACTTTTACTAAAGCATTTATAGTCCCCTCTACTTGTCCTAAAGCTTCAAATTTTTCTGCCATGTCATTAAACATTAAAAGACTTGCCCCTAAATCCGTGCTCACCTCACCTAATGTAGGTTGACTTCTTTGCTTAGCTACTTTAGCTTCTAATACTGCTCTTTCAGTATCGTACTGTCTTCTACCTAGCTTACCGTTTTTAAACTGTTGTTTTAAATCTGTAATCTGATTCTCTAGTTCACCTAATCTTTTTTCTACTCTTGGGGATCCGGTATACATAATAGGTAATGTATCAACCATTCTTCCTTGACTGTCTATAATTACTGTCTTTTGTTCTGTTGTAGATGTTACTAAATTCTTTAGGGACCTTTGTGTTTTTGCCCATAGTCTTACAAATAGTCCACCAGCAGGATCAGATCTAAGATTACTAGCTAAATTATCTACCACTAAAGGTATCTTTCCTAACATCTGATTTCTAACATCTCTAGGTAACAAGCTTAACAATGAGTTTTTTCCTTCTGCAAACTCTTCTATAAACATATCATAAACTTCTCTTCTAGCAACTGCTAGTGCATCGTTTACTTTAGGTTCCATAATTTCTTTATACTTTACATTTCTCATGTCACGGCCAGAACCTGTTTCTAATCTTACCTCTACATAATCTTTCTTTACAAAATTAAATTTAGCATCCGCCTTAACTTGACCTGTTGGAACACCCTTTACTCTAAATGCTTTGGTATATCTAGTTTCTTCATAGTACTTGGCTCTAAAGTTATTATAATCAGATTGTGGAACACCTCTCTTTTTTACCCATTGACCATATCCATTTGAATTCCATGTTTCAAATTTAGATCGTGCTGTTTTAAACTCTTGATTATATCTATGGTACTCACCATCTACAGGCATGTTATTATCATCTTTTACTTCAGCAGTCATAAAATCACCATAATCCTTTTTAAGATTGGCCAGTTTCTTATTGTACTCTATATCAGCCCTACCTTCTTTAGTTTTTTTAGCCTCTATTATATCATATACTGGGGCATATACTAAAGGTACTCCATTTACATCACGCATTTTTAAACTTAACTCTTGTTTCTGTTCAAAATATTGTGGTCCTATTGGTCTAACATATGCGTTTTCAGAAAGTGTTCCATCCTCTTCATAGTTAAGCATATAATCATATAGTCTATTAGACTTCACACCTGGTTGTAACTTTCTAAGTTTTTCTAAAGGTGCTATAATCCTTTGTCTTCTGGCATCTCTAGCATTTAAAAACTGTAACCAACCTCTTTTATATACTTTATCTAATGTTTGTAAAATCACATCTCTACTTGATGCTATGTCTTTTGTAAACCTTTCTCCTAATGTTATGTCTGGAACCACCGCTAGCAGATCTTGTATATCAGCTGCTGTAAATGTCATACCTGAATGATCTTGAATTACTGTTTTGCCACCTTCATCAAACCCTTGAGATATATTTGCTAGTATTACTTCTCCTGCAAAATCAAATAAAGCTCTATTAATTAATCCTTGTCTGCCCGTTTCTCTTTGTGAAGTAGGCCCTAAAAGTCTTGTAACAGTTCCCTTAATATTATTAATTAGATATCTTTGAGTTGCATTTAACTCTTCAAACCCTTTGCTTTCAAGTTCATATAATCCTTCAAATGTTGATAAAAACTTATCAAAATTAAGTAGATAGTTTACAAATTCTCTTTTTGTTATATTGTCTGGATTTGTAATATAATCTTCATACTCTTTCATTTGTCTTAATGTATCCTGTAAGAGTTGAGTATAACCCACGGAAATAGTTTTATTATTTTCAGGATCTATTATTGCAAAGTTTATGATTGAAAGAGTATTATCCAGAGTTTGTGTAGCTGAACCTTTCCTATCTAACATCACATTATTCTTTGCTTTATTAAGCATTTCTTTTGCACTGATTACATCCTTCTTATACTCTTTGATTGCACCTAGCATGTAGCTCAATGGTTGATTTGCATAAGGATCTAATTTACTAAACTCTTCTGCAAACTCATTATCAGTTCTAGCATCATAAATTTGACCAGTAGTATCAGCCGCTTCAAACTCTTTATCTAATTGTTCACCAGATAAGTCATATGGATTTTTCTGTATTAAATAATCTACCATATATAAGTTTTGACTAGGAGGTCTAGGTGTAATATTTTCTGATTCTAGTACACCATCTTTATTTAATATATTTATTGAGAATGTATCAAATGAATTCATTTGGATATCATAACCCATATTCTCAGCCATTCTTCTTAATAAGTTAACTTCTAACATATCTAAAACATCCTGGCTCAGACTTGTTATGTTGTTGTTTATTAATAAACTTGATTCTGGTAACTGAATTAATTTGTTTGTTCTTGCTAGCTGCGGGTCAGATTGTATATTTACTTTACCTATTCTTAATTTACCAAACTTATCTATTATAACTAGATCTGCTATGCTGGCTAGTTTAGATTTTGGATCTGAAAAAACAACATTACTTAGAACTACATCACCTTGCTCTACTATAGTAGATACGTCATTCCTAAGTTGCTCAAATAAATTAGTATTATCTCCTTCATATGTTTTTTTAGCCGCTATAACATCTAGTATATCTCTTACCTCAGATAAAGTTGCAGGAAGAACATTGCCTTTATTATCAAAAAAACCTGTCTCTACATTGTTTCCTATAGCATTGCTAACAGAATTATATTGTAGATTAGTATTAAGATCATAAAATGTATTATTTGATTTATTTAATACTACTAAATTATTTATAAAAGACTCAGGGTTGTTAGCTGATAAAGTATCTGATTCATTCTTAGCTTCCTTTACATTATGAAATAAATTATTAATAACAATTTGTTGTTGTTCACTAACTGCTTCAGCCAATGCACTATTTACTATTTCTTGTTTACTTTCGCTTAAACTATAACTTACTTTTCCATTAGGTCTCCTGCCTACCTCAAATGCTATACCATTAGTGTTTAACAATTTGGCTATGTCTGACATGCTAGCATTGGGGTTTATAGCAGAACTAGGTATTTTTCTACCTGTTAGATATTGATTGAAGTTTTCTATTATATTTTTAAACCAATCTAATAACTTTCCTATTACATCTTTAAATGATTGTGTTGGATTACTTTCATATTCTTTTTTGAAATGTCTAGCTAAAGCTTGAGTAACAACTTCCATTTCTCTTTCTTCAGCATTAATTCTTCTTTTACTATTATAGGCATCCTCTATTTGTTGAGACATCACAGGGAAGTTTCTTTTAGACTCCTCTAGTAATGATTCAAATAATGGTATATTATCTACTTTTATTGCATCTATAAATGGGTGAAGCATCTCCTCTATTGCAATCTCATCTGTCACTCTTCCTTTTATCAGTATCACTTGACCATCAACATAAAAAGAATTAATCTTAGCAAACGGAACTTTACCCTTCTTCCACTGAGGCACTGACTCATATAATTTAGTGGCTTCATTAACAGATAACAAAGCTATATTTACATCAGGAAACATTCTCATTAGATGTTGAACTACTTTTCTTGTTCTAGGAAGATCCCATGATCTAGATTTCTCTAACATATCTTTAGCTGAAAACAAAGATGAATCAACGGTAACTGCAAATGTCTTAGGTGTTTTATCTAATTTAATTGAGGTTGCAGGTAAGTTGTTTACTTGTAAATATCTCTCTAATCTTTTTATATTAGATTCAATCAGCTCATCACTAGGTCTTATAGTCTCTACATCTTGTTCTGTATTATTAATATAATAAGCACCTTGATGGCTATGTATAATTCTTTCTCTACGCAAATTATTTAACAAAGCTAAACCAAACTCTCTTTGCTTTAGATTGTGAAGTACTTTTTTGTCACTAGCATATTTATTGGCCTCGGTAACTGTAGGAATAGCTTCACTACCAGTAGCACTCTGCCAGCTCTGAATAACATTTGTTGTTATCAAATCTGTTTTGAAAACTTTTAATAAAGCTTTATATTGTACGGTATTTTTATTTGGACACTTCATCTATAAATTACATCTTTTAATTTGTTCTATCAATCCTTCTTGGCTAGACCAAAAAGAGTTAGGATTATTTTCATACAAATCTATTAAATCTTCTAGAGTATTCACATCATTTTGTGTTTTAAATGCTTCCACCTGTTCTGAAAATTCACCATTTTCTATATTATTACCCCAAAATTCTGTTATTTCTGGATAACTTACTGACGGGTCTTGATTATCTAACAAATCTATTTTTAACTGTGTGCCCTCACTAAGTGGAGGTAAGTTTTTATCATCTATTATTCCTGCTTCTTCTACTCCTAATTCTATTGTTTCCTTACTTGTATCCGCAGCAATTCTGGCTAATATATTTGCCTTATCAATATTAACTTCTGCACCTCCCGGTTCTTGTACTGTTAAGTTCTCTCCATCATAGTTTTTATTTAATGAAGGGTTATTTAATGCTTGCTCAGCAATATCTTGTTCAATGGCTGCATTAGCAAAATCTTCATTCAACCTTCTTATATCTTCTTCTACTGCTTTATCAGTGGTATCAGATTTTCTAAGATCATTAGTCAAAGGTAGTTCACCATAGATAAAGCCCATACCAAATTGTAAAGGAGAACCAAACGTTTGTACTTCTTCTATTGCATCAAAGGCATTCAATGCTCTCTTATTTATTTCATCTTCATACTGACCTGTAGTTCCATTAGGTTGATCTTCATTAAACTGTTGTCTACTATATAAACCGTGTTGACGCTCATGTTCTATAACAAATTCTTGCCAGCTCTCATAAGTTTTAAAAGAATTAGCTGGAAGAGGTTTTGCTTTAGAACCATCTGCTAATGCTCTAGGTTTAGTCCATGCTCTATCTTTAAACTTTTGCAATAATAATTTTTTGTCTATAGTTATTTGCCCATTTCTATATTGTGCTGCACCTTTTGTACCTTCATTAGTTACAATATTTTCTGAATAAACAATTGAAACCGGCTTAAGCATCTTATCCTCATCAATTTTTTTATAAGTTATAGAAGGTCTTTGCCCTGTCATAGGATTAGTTGGTCCTAGTTTTCTAAATACTTTAGGCATGTCTACAATCTTTCTTTTACCAAGAGTTGATAAAAGAGGTTGTGTAGAAGAAGCTAATAGATAGCTTGTAACGTCTTCAAAAGGCATCACTTGATTCATTACTTCTTCTTTATAAAACTCTTCTGAAGGACGGTTAGCTGATATATCAAGAAGTGATATAGTTGATAAATAGTCTTCTAGTACATAAGGACTTAATGCCTCTAGTAAAGATCCTGAAGCTATCTGAAATCCATTCTTTACAAATTCATAAGCTACTACATCTTGTGCATACTTTCTTGTATCTAAATTATTATATAGTTTGCTAAAAGATGTCTGCAAATCTGACATTTGTTCTCTATTTAATCTTCTCCATGTATTAGCAGTTACCAAATTTATTCCTGCAAAATTTCTTTTAGCTTCTGCAGGTAAAGTAGTTATATAGTTTGTCAAAAAGAAGTTACCTGGATCAGACTCTTGTAATTTTTTTATTGAAGATATAATATTATTGGTCTTATTATCTCTATCAGGATATATTAAATTATTATTAAAACCACTAGCAGACAAACTATTTTCTGTATTAGTTACCTTAATATAATTTTTAACAGTTAAATATGATAATAAATCTTTCTTTACTTTATTTGCTAGATTAGGATTAAATAATAGTACGTTTGAATCTAGCTGACTGGTTATTCTATTTTTTAGTAGATTAAACTCAGGCTGTGCAGTAACTAAAACTTTTGGTAAAAGTTCATAGCTAAATTCTTTAAATGTATCTTTAAGATTTCCTAAATAGGTATTTTTAAATATAGGTAAAAAATTAAGCAAAGCATCATCAGACTCCATATCTCTAATATTTAATAGTCTACCTTCCACTGCATTCATATCTTTACCTATTCCATTATTCAAACTTAAAACACTATTAAGTTTTGATGTGAAAGATTTGATGGCCATCATTTTAGAATATACTCTTAAAATGCCAAGTTGTTGCCCTGGTGTCACGTCTCCATCAATTCCTCCAATTAATATTTCTCTAGTAGGACTAACTTCTTCTTGTTCACCTACCATATTAGTTAACCCTTCAAGTTTATTTATCTGGTCAATGACTCTTTTTGAAATTCCTGCTGCATATGGATCATCACTATTATCTATTTCTTCATGTTGTTCTTGAATAAACTTATTGTTTATTAATAATAATGAAGTACTTAGTGGTACCCCTACTGCTATCATATTAGTTAACAAACCTGTGTTATATGAATTTAAACCTAGTTTTGCTACAAAATATTCTTTAGCATTATCAGTCATCATAGTAACTATAGCAGATATTATATCTTGTTTTCTAACACCATCTGTATTAGCTGCTTTACCAAAGCTATCATAAATTTTTCCATCTATCTCAAAACCTACAAATTTACCTTCTACACTTTTTAAAGGTATACCTGCTTCAACTATCATACTAAGATATAAGTTAGGTGAAACTACTGAACCAATAGAAGCACCTTTATTATTAATAAATGCTAATGTTTGTCCGTATAAATTGTCTATATCTAAATTGTCTCCTAAGTTTCTAGACTTTAATGTTTGAGCTGCTTCAGATATATCTTCCCATGCTTCACGTATTAAGTCTAAACTTGCTGGAGAGTATGCTATCTGCTGACCAGAAGTCATATCTGCATTGCTTACAAAATTTCTTCTTAGATCTACAATCTCATTATTTATTGGAGCTTCATATGGTGCAAAACCATTATCATTTATATAATCTTGAAATTGTTTTTTAGTAATTGGTAAACCTAATTGTTGTAATGCACTAATAGATTCTGGACTTAACCCTGCTTTTTCAGCACTAGTATCTTCTATATCTGATAAAGAATCTTCTATGGTGGCTGCTTGCAATTTAGATAATTTTAAACCTGAGTTATATACAGTACCAGTTTCTTTGACCTCTCTGTTTATAAAGTTTATATAATCTTCATAGTTATTTCCATACTCTATAAACTCTCCATCTCTTATGTAAAAGTCTTTTCTTTGAGAGTATGCAACATCAATATCAAAATCTGCACCCGATATCTCTACTAACTCATCTGCAAACATTGCAGAAGATCCGTAGAAAGCAGGTAAAAAGTCAACCATTCTAACACTCATAGCTGAATGTTTGTCTTGACTAGGCACACGTACAGAAAACATATCACTTACAACTTTAGGCATAGGTCTATTACTATCACCTATTAGTTCATAAACACCTTTGTACTGTGCAGGAAATATACCTTCTGAATATCTATTACCTGTAGCTCTACCATTTTCATCAAACTCTTTCATATTATATCTAAGACGGTCTAGTATAACTATTCCTTCTTTAGGTATCTTTACTCCTACTAAATCACTAGCTTCTCTACTATCTATAACTAACCCACTCATCCTTTCAGCTACTGATTCTCTAATAACTTCTTGTTTTTCAGGTACTCCAAACTCATCTACACTAAATACACGTCTATAGATTTGTTTACCAAAAGAAGAAACTAATGCAAATGATGTTCCTGCAACCTTTTCTTGAAATACACCTTGACTAAAATATGTCAAGAATAATTGTTCAAACTTTGATATAGTATAAGGATTATTTAAATTATACTGAGGTTGATTAAATTGATCTAGACTAAAAAACTCAATTAAATTAGAAGAAATCTGACTAGCCTGTAAAGAGTTAACAGCATACTGAGAGAATAAAATTAAATTAGGAGTTATTTCTTTTGGATTCTTTAAAAACTGTTTTGCTTCTTCCTCTATAGTATTAAAGGTTAGACCTCTTTTATTAAAGTATTTAAATCTTTGTCTCTCTGCTAATGCATCGTTATATCTTTTAATCTTTTTATTTTGCAAGCTGCTTTGTTCATTAGTAGAAAGCGTTTTCATTTGACTCAACTCAGTTATCTTACGTTTATTTGATGGACTAATTTGTTGTAGTTTCATAAATTTAGCAGACAAAGGGCTACTCTCTTGAGAAAATCCTTGTGAATCCATACTTAACTCTTGGTATGGATTAACATTTGTCTGTAACATCTTTATAGCTGTCAAAGGTGCAGCTATACTTACTGAGTTGTTTTCTGATTCTAATGCTTCTAATTTTACTCTTAAGTTATGTAATGGAACTGCGTTAGGCTTAGCCCTAAAGGTGCCATCAGAATTTTTAATAGATGTTAACTCCGGTGTTAGAACAAATGCTGACATCTTTAAAAATGTTTGTCCGTCAAAATAAACTAATTTTTTAGAATTTATCATACCCTTAGAATTTATAAGCCCGGATATATCATCCCAAGGTATCTTTTCACCTTTTTCTATTTTATCTAAAACATCTGCCTGCTCATTGGTTAGAGAACCAAATCCAAAAAAGAAATGTCTGAATGCTTTTAAAGTAATCCACATTTGTGCATCCGCTTTATCTATAGACTTACCAGAAATGCTTGAAGTACCAATTGGTTCACTTAATGTTATCAGATTAATATTATCTGTAGCATGATTAATACCCTTTCTTTTATCTATAAATGGTGTGTATGCAGGAAGACCACCACCATTTTGTCCCTTAGCTCTTTTAGCTTTAGCAGTAAAATCCTTCAAGGTCTTAGCTTGATCTCCTAATAATAACTCATTAAAAGATTTTACATTCAAGTATGAATTATAAAAAACTTGTTTTAAGTTATATACTTCATCATTGTTTTTAAGGTTATATACATCTGATGCAGCTACTTCAGCTTCACTTAATCCTATACCTGTTCTAATACGTTTGTCAATTTTATTACGTGAATTAGTTGCATCAATTTTTTCATTAAATAATTGAAACTGAATATCTAGATTTTTTGCTAATTGCTTTTTAAATTGTGTAACAGACAATCCAGAATTCTTTAATGCTTGTTCAAAAGATATTGGTTCTCCTTGTGCTTCTTGTTCTAAATCAGCTTTAGTTTTAGCATCTAACAAAGCAGAGTTATTTGCAAATGTAAAACCTCTAGGTACTACACCTGGCTTAGCTGGATCTTCCAGATTAAAACCTAAAACATTTTTATCTAGCTCATCTAGATTTCTTTCCTCTACAATTCTATTATATTCATTCTTAACAAAATCAAATATATAACCTATATATTCATCTGTAATTTGGTCTTTACCTTTTACTTTATTAATTGCTCTTATAATTGGTAGTGTAGTTAAGTCTCCTGTATTAGAAGCTTCAATTACTCTAATAAGTGCTGGTGCTGTAGGTACTTCTGTTACTATACCATTAACTTCATCTTTTACATAAACAGAATTTTTAAGACCTTTAGTTAAGTAATTTAAATTGGTTAAATATAAATTAATGTTTCCAATAACAAACTCTCCTGGAGTATACTTACCATAATCCATTGTCTTATCTACTTTACTAGAATTAGGATCTAGGTTATCAGTAATTTGATTTAGTACCTTTGTTCCTGAGACTCTGGAAATTTTTAGTCTATTGGAGTCAGCTAATTGATTAAACGCTTGGGAATTTAATAAATAGTTATTGGATAAGAATGAATTGTTTTTTAATTTGTTTCTTTCTGATACAGAATTTAATTCTTTAGTTTTAGTAAGGTGATAGGTTGGTACTTGATGTGAGTTTACAAGATCACCATTAGAATTTTTAAATACACTAGCACCTATTGCTTCATCAAACAATGCATTATTTATAGCTAGTTTTTTAACTCTTGAAGCAGCTCCTTCTTTTGTTTTATCATATATGTCTTGCCCACTAGATAAAAGATCTTCAAAAGCTTTCATATCATTAAAAGATACTGCTTCAGCATTAGGATAAAAATTTAATTCTGCTTGTTGACTATTATAGTATTCGTTTCTTGATTTCAATAAGCTATATCTCATGTAACCAACACTTAGTCTTATACCTAAAGCATCAAATAATTCTTGAGATAATAAAGAAGCATTTTTATTCAGTGTTCTATTTTGTGTTTTACCTTCTTTAAGCTTTAATGAATTTTTAATTTTAATTAAAGTCTTTAATGCTTTTGTCTTTTTCCTAGGATCATCTTGCCATTCTTGTAGCTTAGATGTAAAAGCTTGACTCCAGGCATCTACTTGTGTTGATGCATCATCTCTTTCTGATGCTGAGTGGATAAGTGTATTACCTTGATTGTCTCTTTGCATAAAATACCACTCTACTCTAAAATTAGTGAATGCTTTTAATACTTTATTTAAGAAATCAGGATTTTTAATTTCTTGTGGTAACTCATTAATCAAATCTCCGTCAGCATTTAAAGGATCTATACCAGCTGATTCAAAAATACTTGATACTACAGCAGCTGTTTGTGCATTAGTTTCACTAAATAACTGCATTTTTTGTATCATCTGTAAAGGATCAGATAAACCCTCTAAAGCTTTTAGTAGTCCATTATAGACCTCATTGGCTTTAACTGGTGCAACAAATGGTGTTCCATCAGCTAATTCTGCATTACCAAAATAATCTGTAGCTGGCATTGTAACTGTGGTAATATACTGTCTTAATCTTGAGCTTAAATTATCAAAACCACCAGTCATGTAAGCTTCCTTACCATATTGAGCTACTTCTCTTAGACCACCTAAATCTTCAAGTGAACTAAATGTTTGATTTTCATCAACAATAATTTCATTATTGCTATTTTGTTGTGAAGCTTGTAAATCAATTATATTTAATAAATCTTTTACAGAGTTTTTAATATCAGTACTAAAGTCTTCAAATGATAAAGTTAACAACTCTAACATTTTTTTCTCTGGACTATTTAATTTATATTTTGCATTTGCTACACTATCTACATCATATGTCTCAGCAAACTGATCAATAATAAAATCAAGTTGTTCATCCACATTAAACTTTGGAGTCTCTTCAGATGTTACAAAACTAAATTTGTTTTCTATTAACTGTCCTGCTATATTATTTATTATTCCTTCTGATACAATACTTGGTATATACAAGATACCATCTTCTTTATTTAGATATTGTGCTTCATAAGGCATAAGTTTATTAGCAGCAATAGTTGGAGATACAACACCTGAAGTAAATTCATTAGTCATTATAGGTGCAGATCTAAATTTACCACTATCAATATTTTCAAATAATGTATTTAGTTCATTCCTTTTAAATCTTGCTACAACACGTTTAAGTATTTCAATAAGTTTATTAAAGAAAGATTTAATTACACTGTCTGTTTTAGTGCCACGTCTGTCTTGTTTAAACTGTTCAAACCTATCAGCTAAATACTCTTCAAAGTATTCTCTCTCTAATCTTTCTTGACTCATGCTTTTGTATGCAGGCCAAGAATTTCTGAATTTTTGTAATTCAGTTGATAAACTTTTACCTTCTTTTCTTAACTCAGCTTTCTTTTCTTTTTTAGCTATATTGATAAATCTAGTTTGTTGTTCAGTTGTAAGTAACATTCTAAAGACACCATGAAAAGCTTCATGATATCTAAATGGAGATTTAGAACCAGTGTATATAACACCAGCCATATCATGTAAATCAAGAACAAAAGCACCAACACGTTTTTGAGTACCTTTAAGATTATTACCTAAAACACTTATATCTGTTGCAGTAATAAACTCAGGTAGATTTTCACTCATCCACCCAGTAAATACATCTATGTCTTCTATATCAGTTGCAGTAAGCTTACTATCAACTATTTTATTTGCACTTCTAAGCTCATCTCTTTTCTTATATAAAGCTTGTAGTTTTTTATTATTCTTTAAAGCCTTTCTTTTTTCTGAACTAGTTAAACCTTCTGTAGATTTTATCTCTTGTTTTAATTCTTTAATCTGTTTAAGTACATTATCTAAAGTTACAGCTTCCTCAAGTCTGGCGTTAGACTTAACTTCTTCTATTGCTAGGGTTTGATTATTAATCTCATCTAACACAGTATTCATAACAACCAATCCTTGGCCAACTACATTAAAAATATCTTTTCCCGTAACATCATCTTCTGTCATCCCCTCTGTTGGAGAATTTCTTTTATTATATTCTAATGCAAATTTACCTGCAGAGTCTGCAGCACTTTGATTATCTAAAGAACCTTCTTCAGTTTGCAACCATGCTGAAACTAATCTAGGTAGATCAGCTTCTATAGATTTTTCTTCTATAACAGCATTCTCCATTTTTGCTAATGCTTCAGCCTTTTGTTGCGGAGTTGTAACTGGTATATTAATATTAACAACTTTATCCCTTTCACGTCTTATTGCTGCAGGTGCTGCTGTTATTATTATTTTTTGTCCTTTTCTTACAAGCTTAGGATCTATACTAGTTTCTAGTCCATTTATATAATCTGTTAGTGGAGCATCTTCACTTATAGACACACCAAAATTTTTCAAACTAAGAACAGCTGGTTGGTCATTAGATGTAAATGATGCATTAAGTTTATCAACAAGCTTCTGTAATGTTATAGTAGGTGATACAGTTAATTCTCCTTTATCATCTCTACTAAAATCTTGTTCATATAAATATACTTTCTTACCTATATCTGTATACTTAGCTGTACCAACTAGTTCTGCAGCAGCTCCCTTTACTTTATCTTTAGCACTTAAACTTATACTACCATATTGAGTTACATCTAAAAAGAATCTTCTTCCTTTTACATCAGATTTAATAAATAATTTCTTACTTTGTTTTTGATTAAAGTCTTTAGCAATATTTTGATCTTTAACTATTGTCTTCTTACCTTCTCTAGTAACATTTGTATCTAATACTGTCTGTGCAAAGTTGATATATTCAAAGAAAATTTCTTCTAAGCTTTGAGCTGGTTGTTTTTTTGGAGTTGCAGTAGCCACTGTATATAATCCACTAGGATCTTTTACAACTAAATTATATCTGTTAGAGGGCATCTCATTAAATGCACCATCCTCATTTAATATAAGTTGTTGTTTTAAACCTTCTTCAACTTCACTTATAAGTCCTGCTTCAGCATCTCCTTCTAAGTTCGTTATAAATGTAGGTAAGCCGTTTAGGCTATTTACATCTAATATTACTGGAGCAATGGTAGATGGGACTTGAGTTATATCCACCATAACACTTGGTTGTGTATAGTTTGGAAAGCCTTGATCTAACTTTATAGATAATCCATCTGGTAATTTTCCAAATTCTGTTGTTCCTTCACCTACACTATTAAATATTTCTGTTACTGCAGTCTGCAAAACATTACTAGTGGCAAAGTTATCTTTTACTTTATTTAGAGTTTGATTATCAACCGCTGTATTATTTCCAAAGTATATTGTACTAAGCATAAAGTCCAATGACATCTGTGTGGGTAATATTTCAACTTCATTATTATCAAAGAATTCATATTGGTTACTAGGAAAGTATGCAAATGATCCATTAGCTTTTTCCTCTAATGGATTTATTTTATTTTGAGTAATTAAATTATCTATTTTATTTTTAGTCTCTTGATCAACTATCTGTATACCTATAGTAAAGTCATGACCTTTATTTATTATATAATCATTAGGTAATTTATTTAGAGTATTCTTTTCTTCAGGTACAGAATATGGAGGTGTAGATGTATTTGGTTTGCTAGGTTTTATAAATATAACCAACTTGCTAACTTCTTCAGGAGTTAAATTACTCATTATAAGATTAAGTCTTTCTGTAGCTTGTTCTCTAGATTCACCTTCATTAGTATGCGGCCAAGCTTTAATTGCCTCATCTGGAGGAAGTTTAGCAAAGTTATTTCCTTTCTCTGGTAATTTTTCTTCTGCTACAAGTTTATATATTCCAATAAAATCTTGTTCTCTAACTGGTCCAAACTGCTTTGCTGCTTGGCTATTAGCATAAAAATCATCAGTAAATTGGTCTAAAGGAACTAGAAAGATAATGTTTTTGTTTGTTTGATTACCTCTAGCATTTGTGTTTACTACAAATACTTTACCTGTATTGTCCATTACTCTGGCACCTTTACTTAAGTCTAGTCCACCAAATCTAAAAGTTGTTCCATCTGATGCTTCTTTTTCTAATAAATCAAATGCATCCTTTGCACTATCTAGACTGCTAAAGGTTCCAGATGCATTAGCACCTATTATTCTTTTGAGTCTATCATTAATTAGATTTCCGTCTTTATCTAATAAAGCATATGTTGTTGTTTCTTCTGCATTAGTTGGGTCTAATACATTTTTTTGTATGTCTACTATAATACCATCTTTAATAATCCCTTTAGATGGTGCAGATTTAACAGTCTTATATATAGATAAGTTAACATCTAACTCTTGTAATACATCTCTTACAATAGGGTTCTCATCTGCATAATTATTTATAAAATCTAAAAATCCTTTTTCCTGATCTAATTCAAGTTGGCTAGGTTTAAATGTTATAACCTGATTGCCTGTAGTAAATCTTTGATATCCAGCTCCCCATATTTTTTTTATTGCGTCATAACCTTCTTTAATACTTAAACCTTCTGGGCCCTTTTTCCATTCACTAAATGGTAAAAGTGTTTCTCCAAAAGTATTTGCCTGATAATCTCTATATTGTTTAGCTAGTATTTTTTTCAGACCTTCTGATTGATAAGAATCTTTAATGACTATCTCTGTTACTCCAGCTGCCTCTAAAGTTTCTTTTACATCTTGTGAGCTTTCTTCTGAAGCTTGTGCCTCTTGTGCTTCTTCAGTTTGAGTTGGCTTTGTACTTTCCTCATATACACGTACAATAGGTGATACTACTTTTAAGATAACAGCTAAGTCTTCTACTACAGAGCTATCTAATTTACGTCCTGCAAAAATAAAAGTCTTTAAAACATTTACATCTCCAGTTTCTAAAAACTCTCTACCTTCATTAGGATCTAAGTATACATCTTCTTCAGCTAAAGCATTAATAAAAGCATTTTGATTATTAGTTAAAATAAAATCTTTTATTTGTGCTCTTAATATATTATTAGCATTATAACCTAGATTTTTGAAGTACTCTGCTTTTCTTTCAATCAGAGCTTCCATTTTGTTTGGATCTAACAGATAATCAATTGTGTTATTAAATGCAACTGCATCCTGAGATAAAGTTGCATAGTCAACTATTTCATTAACAGCATTTTCTGCAGCATCATTATCTACAAATTCTCCCTTTTGATTTGCAAGAGCTTTCAAATAACTCATAACCGGAGTATTCAAAGCAGCTTTCTTACGTCTGTCATAAAAACCTTTAGCTGTTAAATTTTTATTATATACCTTACTTATTGCTTCTAATTTTTTCTTTCTAGTTTTTTTCTCTTTAAGATCTTTTTTATTTCTTTTCTTATCAAGATCAGATAACCCAGTAACATTTTCAACATTAGATTCTAATACTTCAATTTCTTGACTTAATCTGTCAAGTTCAACACTCAAACTTTCTTTATCTAATAAAGGAGTTACATCATTGGCTGCCATATTACCAAACAATGGTGTTGATGCTAATGCTTGAGCTATATTTGTTTTTCTTTCTAATGCATCTTTGAATGCTGCTCTGGTATACATGCTCAGCATTCTCATTTCTTTATAAGCTTTTTTAAGAGCTACCTCATTTACATATTCTCTAGTACCTGGTTTAAATAACTCAGGTGCATATCTTTTATTACCATATTTCTTATCCGTATTTTTTCTTTCTTGATCATACATTTCACCATACTCAACAACAAGGTCTTTTTGTTTTTGTATCCTTTTTCTTATTTGTTCAATACTTCCTTGTCCTGGAAATGCTTCTAGTAAATCTTTATCTGAAAACCGTGAATACTCATTTAACTCTTGTTGGTATAATCCTATAGTTCCCCTTTCATATTTACTATTTATGCCTTGAAACTCTAGGAAGTTTGTTTCATTAAAGTAATTATACTTATCACCTGCTGATTCTGCTTCATTCTGTGCATCTATTGCATTCTTTTGTAAAGATACTTGAAGTTGAACCGGGTCTAATATCTTTTCTATAGGATTTGTCTCACCCTTTGCATAACCCATTGATTGTTTATTAAGTTGAGTTATGATACTATCTTCAACTTCTTTCTCTGCAGCTTTTTGATTAGCATAATCTTTTCTAGAAGCTTTGCTTCTTAAACTATATAGTCGTGGCAATCCTTGAAATAAAACAGTTTGATATGGTCCTGCCATACCACCCATTAAAAATCCAGATAAAAAAGTTTCAAATCCTTGAGAGCTAAACTGTTCTTTTATACCATCTAAAGCAAATGAACCATAGAATGGTTTTGCTGCAGCTCCTGGTTCTCTTAATAAAGCACCATAGTATCCTTCATTTGTAGCTGCAATAGCTTCTTGAGAAACTTCTTGTAATCCTTCTGCTATTCCTCCTGCACCATATCTAAGCATTGCACCCGCAAATACTCTTGGGGCACCTCTCAAACCAACCGCTTTAAGTTTAGTTAGTGCTTTTTTTGGAGACGGTATACCTAATTTTAAAAAGTTACCTTTAGTACTATATACACCCTTTAAAGCTTTTCCAGTTAATGGATCTACTAAAGGATTAGTTCTAAAAAATCTACCTGTTACATTTTGTGCACCTCTTTTAAAACCACGGAATGCACCTCTTAAAAATAATTTATTTGAAAAATATATTATAGCTGTGTTTTGCATTTGAGTTCTGAAAGCAGCCTCCCTAGATATTTTACCTACATCTGCAAACTGCTCTGCAGTAAGTTCTCCTCCAGGATTATTAGATGCCATTTCCCTAAGAGCATTATCTTGAACACGGTTCTCAACCATACCTGCTTCTAATTTACCCTCAGCTAAAGCTAAATTTACTTGTCTTAAATCTCTATAGACTGCTCCAAATAAATTATCAGTCTTTGTTATATTGAATAAATTCTGTGTTGTATTACCAGTTGTTTTCCATTTATTAATTGCCTGAGTAACTTCAGGTGCAAAAAGCCTACCTGTTGCTTGAGCTCCTCCTCTAAATAAGTCTCTTGCACTTTGTGCATTATTTAAAGTAGCAGCTGCAGCTCTACTTGCACTAGCATATCTTTTTACATCAAATAAATTACCTATAGTCTTAAGTCCTCTAAATAGATTTCTACCTGTACCTGCTATAAATCCAGCAATCCCTGCTGGAGCTCCTGCTCCAGTGCTAGTAATTGCAGCTGATCCTGCAGCTAATATTAATTCTTCAATTGCTATAGATGTAATTATACCTGCTGTATAACCAAAACTTAATCCTACATTTGTAATAGTTCCAAATGCACCCCCTCTACTAGTAGATCCAATTCTCATAGCGTCCTCCATAGCATATGCTCCATCCAGATCTGGCTGACTTATATATCCATCTCCATCAAACATATCCATAACAGAATTAAGTGAAGCACTAATACCTGTACCAAATTGACTACCAAATTGGTTGTAAGCTCTAGTTAAATCATCTATCTTACTACTGTTTGCATTATAATATGTTTCATTATCTGCATAAGGTTTAAAACCTAATTCATTATATTTTGGGTGTGCATAAAATCTATCAAAGTTCATTTCTTTGATATTACCATATACAGGAGACTGAACTGGTTGAGAATAGTTTTTTGGAGCTTCTGCATCTAATTGAAGTTGCTCTATTAAATTTAATTCATCATATTTTTTTTTACTGGGATTATAACCTATATCAGCTAAACCTACTTTGGGTGCAGTTAAATTAGCATGAACTTCTGGCCCAAATTTAAACATGTCACTTTGATATCTATCAACAGTTAATAAACCTGCTGGGTCAGCCATGTTTAAAAAATCTTCTCCATACTGTCTTGTATCAAATAATGACTCTGCAGTAATATAAGGACTTGCTTGATTGGCCACATTACCATCAATCCTTACTTCAACTGGATCAGTTGACTTTGATTGTTGTTGTTGCTTCTCCATATTTATTGGTTATTTGACTTTGCTATATTACTTTTTGCTCTCCAATTTGTTTCATTTGTTATATGTTGTGCTTCTAATTTTTCTAATACTTTTTTATAATATACATCTGGATCACCTTTTACTAATGATTTTGGAAACCTAGCAATACTATAACCGTTTGGGTATTTTGTAGCATCAGATTGATATATATGTAACTGTCCCTGAGAATACAATTGACCACCTGAGTATATAAATTGAAACTTGCCTGGACCAGCATTGGTGCCATTTTTAAAATATGGTGTAGCATACTTATTAGGAACTGTATAAACATTTCTTGGTGAATTGTTAGTTAAGTTTACTATTGTGCTTGCCCTATTAGTATTAGAGAAAGATAAAGAGTTTGTTGGCACAGTAGAATTACGTGGAAAGATATATGTAAAACCATTTTGAAGTAATTTAGTAACATCTTTTTGCTCTACACCTTCAGGTAAAGTTTTAAGTTCTGCTTTTACTAACTTTTCAGTACTGTTATCAAAGTTAGTAAATTGATATGCAGCAAATGTATTACCTTTATTTTCACCTTCAATAACATCAAATCCCCAAGTAGGAAAGAATGATGCCTTAAATGCAATTTTAGCATTATCTCCTAATGCTGTTTTTTGAGTTATAATAGTATTGTATAACCACTCTGCTGCTTTGTTTTCTGTATCACTAAAAGGTATATCACCTCTAGCAATGTCTTCAAAGTCATCTTTTTTCATAGATTGAAAAGTACCACCTAGAAAACCAAATCCTCCTTCATTTATTGCAGGAGGGTTCCTAATCTGTGATATCATATTTCCTACAAAAATATTTTCTTGTGTATTTGGTTTAGGTTGTAAGTTTGTATTTACTGAACTTACAGGATTAAATGATATATTAGATGTTGTTCTATTAGAAATACCTCTAGAGTTATTAATGTAGGACTGAGAATTTGTATCTGCAACAAGTAGTTTATTAGTACCTGCATAGTAATAATCATAAATTTTGTCAGTTACAGTTTTAACTTTATCTAAATCTATTTCTCTGTCATTTTGCAGTATTCTTCTAGCTTCCTCAGTAAGATCTGACGGGAGTTGTCCAGCCTGATTGGAAAGTAGCAAAGCAGCTCCAAACTTTTTTGCACTTATATCATTTATAAAGTCAGTGTTGTTCATAAAACCAAATAGTGCTGGACTTTGTGTAGGGTCTATTTCCCCTGACTCAAGTAGCTCAACCATATTATTGAAGTAGTCATTTTTATCCATAAGTGTACCATCTTCTATAGGTGGCACAAACCCTATGGCCATAAGTGTTTTTATATCTATTGCATCTTTATCTTTCGTACCCGTGTATCCATCTCTAGTTTTTTCATCTATTGATCCCTTAACTACTAGAGCCTTCTCACCAACATCTTCCATTGCAAGTTCTACATTTTGTGTATATAAATTCCATCTTGTAGCAACACCACCATTAGCTTCCGCTGTACCTGGACTAAATAATTTTGAATATGTATCTTGAAATAGTTGACTTCCTGCATTGTCTGGATCGTTAAGGTATCCATTATATGTAGCATTTATACTAGATGATAATTCACCAAATACCTTTATTACTCCATCTTCAAATTCAAATGCATCTGGATCTTTATTATCATTATTTTCACCATATCTGCTTGATAACTTACCTTCTATATAATCAGGAGTACCTTCTACCCAATCACTTGGCTCATTAGGATCAGGATCTGAAACTAAAGGTACCATATAATAGTTTTCTTTTCCTTCTACTTTATATTTATCACTAACTTGCAACATTTCAGGAATTAATTTTACCATATCTAACTCCAAGTCTTTTTTATCTCTGTCCATTGCAGCAATATTAAGAGCAAAAGGATCATTTAAATCAGCAGGCTCAAAATTCTCATCTAATGCAAATGTAGCACTTGGGTTTTGATTATTACCAATACCTGAAAGCATATTTGCTGTAAAATCAAACGCACCCATCTTTTCTCGGTCTATCTTTTCTAAATCATATTCTTGCTGCTTCTGCTTTTCAAACATTGTAGCTCTATGCTTTGCAGCTATTTCATTTAGTCTTAAATCACTTTTATATTTTTCTAAAGAAAACACATTTTCTTCTTGTTCTATCTTTAGACCTCTCATAGAAAATTGTCTAGCTGCTTTACGCATATCCATATCCATGTTATAATTAGCCAATAATGCAGAAGCTTTATTATACTGTGCTTGTGGGTCTATATCTGGAGTCTGTGAAAGCTCATTTTGATTTAAATATCTTTTTACTGCTAATGCTGTTTGCTCGGCTTTACTTAATGAATTATTTAATATTTGTTCATCCACACTTCCTGGTACAACACCATTTGTTTGTGCAAAGTTTGTCCAATTAATATTAATTTGTTTAGCTAGTCTAGCTTCATATTCTGCTTTTCCTTGTAACTCTATATTTAATGCGTCTAATCTTGATATTGTTTCTGTAGCCCATAACTCTAGACCTTGTTCTTCTGTAGATACTCTACCGGCTTGTACAGCTTCTTTTGCAAAATTGTTAGCCTGTACATAAGACTTGGCATCATAGTACTTTACAACTCTAGGGTCATTATACATAGAATTAACAATTTGCTCATATGCCTCACCCTCTATTAATGCTCCGTTAGTTTGAGTAATAATCCAATCATTATTTTGTGTAAATATAGGCTGACCATTTTTATCAGTCTTTCCTGTATCTACCATATTTGGAACAGGTTGAGTAATAGTTAATCCTGGATCTAGTTCTGATAAAAACTTTTGTGCATTTCTAACTAAGTCTGCATCCATTATTAATTCTGGAAATGGTTGATTTAAAATCTGGTCTCTTCCAGCATTCATAAACTTTTCTCTGTCTATAAGTAATTTTTGCTTTGAAACCTCTGGGTTAACTTGTTCTCTAACATCTTTATTTGGGCTGGCTGCTATTTGATTGTATTCTTTAAATGCATCATTGAACTTACCGGTCCAAACCATATCATATACAACTGTGTCATCCTGGAAAAATGGTGCAAATACTGACTTAGCAGATTGCACATTTTGTTCTAAAGATAAATCTAAGCCTGTTATTTTTTCTAGTTCAGGTCCTAGCTTTTCTGTAAACTGTCTTTGGTATTCCACACTATTAGGATTAGTGAGATCAGAATAGACCACTCTATTGTATAAATCATTCTGTGCTTTCCAATTAGCATCATATGTTTGTTGACGTGCATCCATTGTAGCAGACAGAAATTTATAGTCTGGTGTAAATGGTTTAATGTCTGGATAAAAATTCTTGTGTCCTTTTATATATGTTGCCATAATTCAAAATTAATATAATTTATTAAGTTTACCAATCTCTTGAGATAAACCTTTAATGTTTAGCGTCCCATTTTTCCAACAGAAAAAGGGAATGCTCTTCCTACTTCTTTACCTCTGCGTGATTTGCCCATAGATGAATTAGGTGGATTAGCAGGGATCACACTAGGTGCTGCTGCTTGAGCACCAGGGTATTTTGGATATGGATTATCATTGTTGTTAGAGTCATTGCTAACATCCATACCTAATATTGCTTCTATATATTTTGCTCTATCATCTGGAGGTATACCTTGTGTATCTAATCTTTGATCTAAGTCTATAATTTGATCAAATCTTTTATCAACCTCACTTGTTTGATCAGTCTGCTGATTAGGTCTACCACCCATAAACACAGGTAATCCACCTGTAGTTGTATCTATATTAAATTGTGGATCAGTAGCCATATTTAAATTATACGTATTAGCTCGGTTAGTTAATAGTGTATTCATCAATTCTGCACTCTTTTGTTTATCCCAATTCTGGAAATCAGTAAATCTTTGTAAGGCTAAGTTAGTTCCTTCATCTTGATCCATTCTTAGCTTAACATTCTGTAGATTGTTTTCCATATCTAATCTAGCTTGCATTGGTGCAATCTGATTTATAATTCCTATGTTTGCTGAGTTAGTTTGATTTATAGCATTTTCACTTAGTTTTACTGCTTCACCTATATCAGCTCCCATTACTCCTGACCTTCCGGCAAATGCCCCTAATTGATTTAGTTTAGAATTGAGTGCTGCGTTAATATTATTTACTTTACCAGTCCAGTCATCTAATACATAGTCAATTTTTTGTCTAGGTAATTGAGGATTTACTGGCAATATCAAAGGGTTCTCCAATGAATTCTGTGCAGCAATATTAATCCTATCTTGTAACCACGGTTCTGGTTCAGGTGGTGGATAGTTAAATACAAGACCTGGGTCTGGAGTTTCACGTTCATCTTCAACCTGAGCATCAATAACATTTTCACTTGGTTGATTTAAGAATCTTCTATCTAAATTAAATGTATGCAATCCTAATTTACCATCAACTTTTTCTCCCATCCTTTGTCCTGCAAAAAGATCTCTTTTTGGTATCCCATGCTTATCACTAAAAGCATCATCAATTTTTTGCATATTATTTTGTACTGTTGTCCACTGTTGTCTATAACGTGGATCTTCTCTTTTCATCTGATAATCAAATCCTTCTATAGGTTTAATAGTTATTACTTCACCATTTGCTCCTTCAAATGTTCCTCCAGTCCAAGCATCACCCCATCTTAATGTCATGTCATCTTCTAAATTTTTAGCTGATAAATCATAACCATAACTATTTGGACCTGCTTTAGGTTGTTTCTTATCTCTTTCTAAATTAGATAAAACGCCACCTCTAAATGATACACCTTCTATACCTTCAACTAATCCCATGATTTCTCTAGTATCTGCATCTTGGATAGGTATTGTATCATCCGTACTTGTAGTCTCTGCTGAATCAATCATATCTACTGATGGTAAACCTAGTGGATTTGGATTTTGTTCTATAAGTTTATAATAAGTTATACCTTTTATATTATCATATCTAGGCACTATGTCTACAACATTCCCTCTATCTATAGCATCCTGGAATGCTTTATATTGTGGATGACCCTCTTTTAATGGGTTCTTTGTTTTATTACCTGTATCTGGTATAGACTCATCTGATATTGTAGTGTTTGTAGTAACTGCAATATTTTCATTAGGGCTTGCATCAGATTCAACTTCTTCAGTAGTAGATAAAAAATACTCAGGGCGGCTGGATCTAGTATCCTGTGGATTTGTTTCATAACTTCTTACAATATCTATGGCTTCCCTACTAGTCAATGATGGAGTACCATCAGCATAATCCCATTTTTTTGTTTCTTTATTATACACTGGATCTTTAGCGTTTGGTGGCCATGTTACATTTTTTTCTTTAGCAAAACTACTTGCAGTTTGACCACCTCTTTGCTCTTTTTCTAAACCATACATAGCCATCATATCTTGACCCATTTGGTTATTAGCCATAGCTAATTGCTGTTCTCCTAGTGCTGCAGGTTGAGGCCCAGCACTCATATCCATATTATTAGTACGCATTGCACCAGGACGTTCAAGCTGTTGTTGATCTGCCTGTGCTATCATCTGTTGCAACATTATTATAGCTTGTTGTTGATTAGGTGGTAAACTTTGTATTGCATTAAGCTGTGCCTGTTTTTGACTTATTTCTTCTACTTGAGCAGTAAATTGTATTGGATCTATACCTTTGCTATCTAGGTATGGGTATGCTGCTAATGGCACACCATCTTCAAATTTCTTTTTTAATTCTTGTCCATATGCTAGTTTAGACAAACTATTCATATTTTTCTTTAACATGAGTTCTGCACTTAGTGTAGATATATCATCTGCAAACTGATCATTGATTGCTCCTAAGTATGGATTGAGCTGATATTTTTTAGAAATTTGTGCAGGTGTTTTTCTTTTTCCAGACTCTACACCAAATTCTGCCATTTCGTCTTTATTAAATTTTAAAGCTGCTGTATCAGAATATATAAAAGATTGCTCTGGTAAGTACATAGGTACACCACCACTAGAATGTCTTGGACCATTAATGTTATATAAACCAAACTGTCCATTACTATTTAAATCAGCTAGTACTGTCTCTCCACCTTCTGCTTCTACATTAGCTTCATCTCTAGGTACACTATTTAAACTAAACCTAACATCATTATCCAGCTCATTGTTAAAATTAGTCTGACCATAATACTCTTGTGGAGTAGTTACTAAACCATAATCTGATTGATCACCGGTCTGATCTCCACCATATTGTTTCTTAGAAACTCTATTTATTTTACCATCTACAAGTTCAAAGCCTTCAGGTAATTTATTTATTTTTACTTTAGCCATAATTATAATATTTCAATGTCAGCTCCAGCTGCTATTAGTTCTGTAATCATATCTTGTGATAATTCTACTGTTTCCCCACCAGTTTGTTTATTAGGCAGTCTAGATTTTATTACATTTAAATAATTACCATCATTAGTAGTAAACATTTTTTCTATAAAATCATATGATTTACCATCTGTATCTGGTTCAGATGTAAAATAAGGCATTCTATCTTCTTGAATAACACTAATGGATTGACCACCATAATAACCAAAAGGATCTTTGTCTTCTGCTATAAATCTAGTTAATTTATCATTAGCCATACTTTTAGCTCCCATTTTATTTTGGTTTGCACCCGCAATTAAAGTATCACCTATACCAAGGTTCATTTCTTGCAAAATTTGAACTACATCTTTCTCTTTTAAACCATACCTATCTTTAAATAGCTTAATATACTCAGGTACATATTCATTATCCATAGTGAAAAAATTCTTTATTTCATCACCATCTTGAGCTTTAGCCATTTCTCTCTTTATAACTCTATCTCTATTAGCAAGGTAAGCAGCTTCTCCTTTTTCACCACCTTCTTCAAAGTTAGTTCCTAGAATCTGATTGATAGAACCTCTAATCTGTTGACCAACATGCGGAAAAGTAATTTTAGCATCTTCATATAAAGTTTCAGCATTACTAAACCCAGCATTTTGTCTTAACATTTGCAAGTCTTTATAGTCTCTAACCAAATCATTTTCATTATAATCCTTCATTAAACTACCAAAATAAGCTAATGCTTCTTGATCATTTGTACCAATAGCATTTCTTTTTTGTACCATTTCATCATAAGCTTTTAGGTATGCTTGTCTTTCTGGTGATTCTTCACCACCGTCTTGTCTTTTCATTATCTTATCTTGTACAAAATCAGGTAATGCACGGAACCCTTCATTATCAGGTTCTCCTCCTTCTGCAGCTCTACTAGATGGGAAACGCATTATTGGTTGCTCAAAAAATTCATCATAAGTAGCTATTCTATCTTTAGTACTTCTTAATTGACCTACATCACCCATAACTTTATAGTTACCTTTATCAGCAACATCACTTGTAATAACAGGAAATAAATTATCAGCCATAAGATTATTTGCTCTATTCTCTTGTTGATCATAAAAGTTTTGCATATCAAAAAATTTATTACCAACACGGGATAAATTATATAAATCAGTAGATGCTCCTGCATAAAGATTCATTGCATTACTATCTTTTGCAAAGTCTAAAAATCCTCCTACTACATTATCTGGTTTTAACTCTGGCATATTTACCTGATCTAATAAGTCATCAGATGTTTCTACATCTTGCACTACAGGATTGCTGCTTTCTTGTAGATAAGCTTGGTAATCATCTGGGGCACTTGCTCCTGATCTACGTACAGGATCAACTTGAACCCACTCTTTAAATGATAATATCTCTTCTCCAGTTTGTGCTTTGGGTACTCCGCCATATTTGTTTTCTGCAAGTGGTGCACCTTGGTTAGAATTTTGAAATAAAACATTACCATCTTTACCAACCACATAAGGAGTTTCTATAACATCCGGAGCTCCTGGTATAGTAGATAACGCATCTACCAAATCTATTTGCTTTAATAATTTATTTTGTGCTGCATCTATTCTTTGGTCTGCAGTTAATTGATTATTTTTTTGTATAGTTTGTTGTTCCTCAAGAAACTTTTTATAGTAAGCAGATAATGCATTTACATTTTCTTCTGAATCATCTACTTCAATTTTATAATCAAAGTATGAAGGTAATCTATTTATATCTTGTTCTGTTTTTTTACCTAAGTCACGTAAATATCCTGCCTTAAGCCCTGTATCTGAATCAATTTTACTAGAAAACATATTAGAAAGAACACCTGTACCTGTTAAAAATGCATCCATAGCTAAACTACTTCCAGAAAAAGGTAGTGCTGCAGCAGCTCTTTGATCCCATGAATTTATATCAAAGCCTCCTCCTGTTGTAGTTTGATCTTGCCCAAAGATAAAAGGATTAATATTAGCACGTGTGCTTACATTTACATCTTTAAAAAATCCTTTTTGTGATGTATCTCCACCTTCTTCTTTTGGTATAAGTTTCCCTATCTCATCTGAATTCTTAGCTGCAGACTTTGCTAGTTTAGGTATTGCATTTTTACCAAATTTCTGTATCAGGTTTTTTACAACACCTGCACCAATATATGTAGTAGGATCTGTTATCAAATCAATTCCCAAACCACCCCAAAAATTATCTACACCCAATGTATCTGAAACTGGCGTTTGTGCCTTATCTTCATCTAAAATTGTAGTGCCATATAGATCTGGAACTATATCTTTAAAATTAAATTTACCATCACCTAAACCACCTTCATCTCCTACACCTGGTATACCTGATATACCTTCTATACTTTCTCTAATTAATGCAGGAGCCATATTTAAAATTTGTAAGGCATTATCTGCCATATACAAAGGATTATAAGTGTTTTTTAAATGTTTCACAAAAAGATTATCATCTTCATTTACAAAAGCAACATCACCCATCTTTTGCAAAAGATCTGTTGGACCACCGCTTTGGAATACACCTCTACCTTTTAATATGTCTGCTTGTGTTACTACACCATCTCCCGTAAGGTCTGGAAAAGTTTCTCCTCCATCTTCTTTGTTAAACTTAGCAGCATTGCGTGCAAAGTTAGCCATCTTTACTACTGAAGGTGGATACTTATCTTTATTAGCCATTACTTTACGTGCAGCTTCTTGTACACCCATACCACGTGCCTTAGCCCATTTAGTAAACTTACCTCTATTTTCTTTTTTAATTTCTATACCTGACTTACCCATAATATCAGTTTCTACTCCCTCTAAAAAATTATCAGGTGTAGATGCCATTTCTTCATTTCTGGCTAAGAGCTGTGGATTTCTATTTACTGCTTCTGGGCTTGATGGTCCAGGAGGCTGTATATTCTCTTGTACTTGTTCAAATACAGAAAATATTTGAGCTTCTTCCATACCTCCCATCATAAGAGCTTGACTTATAACTTGTTGATCTACTTCTTGTTTAGATAATTCAGTTACTATATCAATAATATCTCTACCTTCTTGTACAGACATAGATATCATTTCACTAACCTTTTGAACCATAGGATCAACTTGTGGGGTATTTTGCATACCAGGCTCTTGTGGAATCATTTGTCCACCTTGCTGTTTTACACTTTTTTTGTTTAGATTCACTTTGCTCATATTATATTATTAATATACAAATAATTAGGGAGATTCACTAATATTTAAGGTTTAAGAATTACCCACTAGGTAACTCATAATGTAATTAGGAACACCCATACCTGCTTGTTTAGCATCTTTGTAATGGATTCTGTTTAATTTGTCATATACCATCTCACTATTTTTGTCAGTTGCATTACCATTTATATAGTCTTTATACACTTTATAAATTTTACTCTCACCACCTGAACGTTTAAAATAAAGATCTCTTATTGATTTATACTTATCATTAGTTAAAGCATCTTCATACTCTTTATTAAATTTGTCATTACTCTTTAAATATATCTTTTTAACATAGTTGCTAGACTCATCATTAATTTGATCAACCCAATCTGTATTTTTATATATCTCTACCCCTTTATTTTTAAGATTAGTTAATTCTTCTACTGCTCCCTTAAGACCTCTATTATATGCAAATAAAATTTTAGAATTTATTGATTCTTCACTACCTTGTGTTAGCTGAGGCCTTTCACTAAGATATGTCATATAAGCTCTTTGTGCTGGTATTGCTTGGTTTATGTCAAAAGGATCAAAAGTATCATCTACTATACCCAGTCTCTGCATTTCTTTAATTGTTATTGGTCTAAACTGAGCAATACCACGTGCATCCATAGGTGATACTGCATCTGGTCTAAATGTTGACTCTGCAAAAGCCTGTCTTAATAATGACTCAGGACTAAGAATAGTATATGATGAAGCTACTGGTTTTGATTCTAGTTCTGATTCTGGTTCAGGTGTAGGAGTTATACCAGGGGGAGGATATGGTGTAGGTTTAAACTTACTTCTATAATATTCCCAATCCTCTTTGCTAAAGGGAGCTATAAATTCTTCTCTTTCTTCTCCTCCTTCTTGTTTATATATATTAGGGTTACTCATATCAAACATACCATTGTTACCTACTGCTGATTTTAATTGTTTATTAGTTGGAAAAACAATTTCCCAAGCATTTTCAATTGGCCTAATATTAGTTATACCTCTATTTTGATTATGTATTGCAACATCATATTTTAAAAGCTGATCTACTGTTGGAGCTCCTTTTCTATGAAAATTAAAAAGATTTGTAGGTAAATTTTTATCAATTAATTCTCCAACTTTACCAAATCCTATATCTCCCCCAGAGTTATCTATTAATTGTTGTGACGTTATAGGATTATTTCCTCTTCCATATAATTCATAAAGAGTAGGCTCAATTTCCCCATCATGAAATCTTTTGCCAGATGTTGTATAACCCTCTGCAATTGTTTTACTAGGTGTTGTATATATCCCTGATCCAGAATAACCTGAGTCACCTAATTGATACATTGACTTATCAAAAGCATCAAACTTTTTAGGTGATCCATGATAAAGTATCATAGGTGAACCATCTGTATTTAATAATTTACTTTCACCAAAAGCTTTTATATAATTGGCACTTCTTTGTTGTACCCATTGTTCTGGTGTGCCTGTAAACATAGAGCCATCTGGATTTTTCATCCAAGTACCATTTTCTTTTCCAAGTTTTTCAATAGAATTATACTCTTCCATAAGAGCTTTGTTATTTGGTATTTCTTTATTCCATTTACCCCAATCTATTTTAGACTTAAATTCATCTGCATTTTTAAAGTAACTTCTTATGATAGGGATAATCTCATCCAATTTTTTTGAACCTTCTTTTATCAGCTTTGTAACAATACCTCTTTGAGCTTTTGGTAGATCTCCTCCATACTTTTTATAAAAGTCTAGAACTGATTTCATAATTTCTTCTGTCTGTCCAACTTTCCCCATATCTCTGAGACGTGATACTAAAGGTGGAGGAATAACATACTCTGTAGGTATTGGTAAATTCCCTCTACCACCACTTAATTTATAAGCAGTTGACTCAGGAGACATATTAAGTATATTAAATTTCTTTGCATCTCTTCTTAATTTATTCGCATAGGTATTATAGTCAGATGCTATATCAGCAAAGCTATTTTTGTCTTTAACATATGATTTCTTTAACAGTTCGATCTTCTTTGATTCTGTTAAATCGCTATAAGATATTTTTGATGCTTTCATAATTTAAATCCCCAGAGACACAGATTGGTTTTTTCCAACATAATTCATAAATTTCTGATGTTCTAATACTAGATGCTATAAACTCTAAATTTTGTGTATCAAACATTTCTTTAATATTTTTATATCTAGAGTATGACTGTTGAGACCAAACACTATCATTAACAAAAAAGAAAATCTTATTAATATTAGGAAAATTCTTTGCCATCATTAATGACAAACTATCAAACACAACAATATTACCATAGAAAAACTTTGCCTGATTAAGATGTAAAATTGGTATATTATGTGTATTAGTTTTTTCATTATGGCTATTAAAGACACATATTTGATTATATGGATTACTGTCTATAATCGATCTAATAGATTTAAATATTGCCTCGTACATTACAGTATTATCAGTTTTTAAAATTATAAAACCTAAATCTTGTTTCATTTAATAATACCTTCTATATAGCTTGAATATGTTTGATATTCTTTTGGGTCAATTTGTATTTCTTCTAACTTCGTATTTAATACTTTACATCCACAAAGAGTAGCTTCTAATGCATAAAAATTATTTTCACAAATATAAAACTCAGAATCATTTAAGACATCATTTTTATCTACCTCTGTTAGAAATCCTAAGTTTTGTGCATGATCAATCTTAGCATTATTAAACATTTTTATCTTGTATTCACTACTATTAGGATATATTAGTTTGGTAATATCGTCAGGTATTTGTTGGTCATTATCTAAAAAATATGAAGCATTTATGGATCTATTAGATTGTTTATTGTTAAAAAATCTATATGGATTGTATAATGTTGGAATGTCTTTATCATACAGGTGTTTAATTGTTTCTATACTGTCTATATCTGTTTTCTGGTCTGTAATATGATAGGCTACTATTTTGGCTTCAGAAACGTTTGTGCAAAAATGTATTTCTTCATGGCCAAGTTTTTCTGCAATTAAAATATAAAGATCGGGATGTCTATTTTGATGTATTTTATATATGTCATTATTAAAGTCTGTGTATACGATAGTGTGTCCTGATACAGAATCTAGATTGTTAATAAATTTATTATCGTCTTTTTGTACTACTATTTGCATTAAACAAACCTTTTAGCTTTCTTCAAGTCATTAGTTGTATTTACCTTCATAATATTTCTATATGAAACTATATGGTTTTCTATTTCTGAATTTTCTTGTAAAAAGTTTATAATTTCAAATAGGAAATAGTTATTTATCGGTTTTTGCTCGTTCATTTCTAGTATTTTATATAAATCTGACTTAATTAAAAATATGCACTCACACCATTTATGATGTAATTCATAAAATAAATATTTTGATTCCATACTATGACAACCTATATTAAAATTATCTTTATCTTTGTCTAAAAGAAAAATTTTTGAATATTTTTTCTTCCTAGAGTTACCAAAGCATTTATTTTTAAACAAAATACCATTTTTAACTATGAATAAATCAGTTAGGTTGTCTATATTATATTTGATAT
>WLWH01000048.1_pt1 | contig 94050 bp, 128 predicted proteins | sample 6712741 | NCBI WGS metagenome assembly WLWH01 (sample SAMN12718694, study PRJNA515312) | sponge metagenome | isolation source: marine sponge | host: Mycale hentscheli | place: New Zealand: South Island, Marlborough, Capsize Point | collected 2003-05-01 | reverse complement strand
CCTGTAGTGCCTTGATTTGGTTGGTAAGTGTAGTTTTATTGTCAATATATAGGTAACCTATGGCTATTAAACAAAAAAATAACAGGCCTGTTACTGGATTTGCAGCAAAGTCTTTAAAATCTATAGGAGATTTCATTCTATTATTAAAGTGTCTCCGTTTTTTTGCATACTTTCTCCGACTTCTTCGTCAGTAAAAGTATATGATGTATCTGTATATACCATATCTACAAATAAATCTTCCTCAAGCGTATATATTTCATAAAGCTCTTCACCATCTGGTATCATATACGTTTGTATATACTCGTAATACTCTTTAGATCCTTTTACTATGTTCATTTTTTGTATTTTTACAAAGATATAAATTTAATTAAATGCTAAATACAGATAATAACTACCTTAAATACTGGAGGGTAGTAAGGTTTTGGGTAAAGGCCAAGCACAATTTAAACACTCCAGAGTTAGAGATGATGCTTTTCTTATATAGTGAAGAGTATTTTAATAAAACAAAATTTAAAGAGTTTGAAGAGTTAATGTCCTGGGACATAACTAGGTTTGATCGCTTACTAAAAGATGGTTGGATAAAGGTATGGAGAAAAAAATCAGGCAAACATACTACTCTATACGAGCTTTCCTACAAAGGAAAGCGAGTCGTCGCTACAATTTATAAAAAACTTAGTGGCGAGGAGATTGCTGAGTCCGCTAATGTTAATCCCTTATTTAGATTTGATGCTACCTATATGCAAAAGATATATCGTAACTCTATAAAAAAAATGAATGAGTTTATAAAACAACAACGACATCTCTCTCAGTAATAACAGTATAAGTAATATCGTTGAGAAGCAGGCTAAAGCCAGCAGACTTATCATAATATATAATATCTTGTTCTGAGATCTCATTTACATTTGTTCCAGGCTTTACTACTTTGCCTTTTTTATATCTAAACTCATCAGCATCGCTAGCTGTTAAGAGTAGTCCTGATTTTGTTTTTAGTTGCTCATCAATAGTTTCTATAACTATATACTTTCCTATTGGCTTCATAATTTAACCTTTAAAGATAGCATAAATTTTTACACCATTTTTATTATTAATTAGTTTACGTTCTACTTTTTCTTTTGAAACGACAACCGCAGGTTGGAGTTTCGGATTTTTTGAGTTTAATTTACGCTTTTTCATTGTCCATTCTTTTATGTGTTATTATAGCATTTGTACTTAATATAGTTGTAGCCACACTAACAGCATTTAACAAAGCGTTCTTAGTAACCTTAAGAGGATCTATAACTCCCATCTTATACATATCTCCGAACTTTTCATTTTTCACATCGTAACCCTCATTATATTTTTTATCATAAATATGATCTATAATTAAAGGAACTTCTATTCCAGCGTTTGTTAGTATTTGATTTATTGGTGCTTGTAGTGCTGTAGCTAAGATTAGTTTAGCTATGTTCTCATTGTCATCACTACCCATATCAGATTTTTTTAGTAACTTAGTAGATTCTCTAAACAGGGCTAGGCCACCGCCACATAGTATGCCTTCTTCAAGAGCAGATCTTACAGCACATACTGAGTCATCTACTCTGTCATACTTTTCTTTTTGCTCTACATCAGAGTTGCCTCCTACAAATATACAGCCTATAGCTCCAGCCAAACTAGCTATACGTTCATTAATAAAATCACGCTCATGCTTGATAGTGGTATTCTTTTGCTGAACTTTTAGCTCATCAATACGTTTCTTTGTTTCTTCTGGCTTATTATCTGTCTTGAAAATAATAGTGCTATCATTATTTGAAACAATTTTTTCTGCATAACCTAAGTCCTCCATACGAATTAAACTTAGATCATCACCTGTTTTCTCACTAAAAAACTTAGCACCTACAGCAAAAGCTATATCACTCATTAGCTCAGTAGATTTATATCCAAAGTTAGGAGGTATAATATTACAGAACTTTAAACCATTACGAACTACGTTAGCCGCTAATGTATTTATAACATTTCCTGAACATGGTGCAATAATTAAAAGTTTATCTTGGTTTTGTATTACTGGTTTGAGTATTGCTTCAATCTGAAGTATGCTACTTATCTCAGCATCACATACTAAAATCTTTACATCTTCAAGTACACACTCATCTTTCTTTTGATTATTGATAAACATATTAGATGTATATCCTCTTGCTATCTTTATTCCATTTGTAACCTCAGCATATGTATCAGCAGTCATTGAATTTTCTACAGTAACAATTCCGTTTATCCCAACCTTATTATAAGCGTCAGCAATTATAGTTCCTATCTCTTTGTCATTATTTGCAGAGATACAAGCAACATCAAGCAGTCTTGCTTTATTTACAGTTTTAGATATATCTTTTAAATTATCTACAACAATTTGTGTAGCCTTATTAATAAAACGAATTACTTCTGTAGTATTAGTTTCTTTCTTAATGTATCCTTGCCCAGCCTTTACTATGGCTTCAGTTAAAACAATAGCAGTTGTAGTTCCGTCTCCAGCAGTATTAGCTGTGCGGTTAGCTGCATCTTTCATCATTTGTATTGCAAGGTTCTCAATAGGATCGTCAAGGAAAACCGACTGTGCTACAGTAACTCCGTCCTTAGTTATAGTAATCCCTTTTAAATGATCGGCAGATTCTATAAGCACAGTCTTACCTAAAGGGCCTAATGTACTCTTTACAGCTTTTGAAATTGAAGTGATTCCTTGAATTAATTTTAGACGAGCATCGTCATCAAACGATAAGTCCTTTGGTATGTATCCCTGAGTTTTCATAAAGTATATTTAATTTAATTTGAAACAAAGATAACAATAATTATTATATGACAACTGGCAGAGTTAAGTTTAGTTTTTAGGCTTATATATATTTTTTTGTTTTATTTTTTTTTATTATATTTTATTTTGACTACTAAAAGTCTGCCATAAATAAATAATATAAATATAATTAACTGAGAATTAATAAGTTAGAGTTAGTTATCTAAATAATAAACTCCGCCAAAAGTCCGCCATAAGTCCGCCATAAGTTGTCTTTTCTTGTCTTTTTATAAAAAAAAAGAGAAAACTTTATGTCTTCTCTCTTTCACTACTAATCAAACTAAACGGGATTTCTTTAATACTCGTATATATCTCTGTCATTATTCATTCGCATCTTAGCTCTCTCAATACCATCAGCTATACAATCTATCTTGTATTGCTTTTTCATTTGTTTTCTATACATTGATGCTTCTTCAATACCTGACACACCATCTGGTCGTCCATTGATCAACCTTCCGTTCTTAACGTATAGGCCATTTACATAATCTGAAGTGTTATTGTTATATTCCATGACTTTTTTTTGTAAAGATAATAAAAATATATCAGACATTTAGAGGTTGAGGATAATACTATACTATACACGCACATTCTCAAAACTAAAAACGATTTTTTTTGCTAGGGGGGGTAGCTGTTTTCGTCTGGTTGGCCCGATTTTTTTAGCTTTTTGCTAGGGCTGGCGTCGTGCTGGTGTTGTCTCTCTCTCCTGTGCTACTGTGGGCCTCCTTTGGCGTTCCGTTCCCGTCTCTGCTGGGGGCTATCGTCCCCCCTTCCCCCGTATGCGTCCCGCTTAAGCGTCTCAGCGTCCCGCTTTATACCCCGACGAACTAAGTAAATGACAAACAAAACGCATAGAAAACAACGCTGTAACTGATTGACTTTCAACGCTTTAAAAATTAGTTGTGTATTTATTTGTTTTATTAAAATAATTATATATATATTTGCACATAATTTAAACAAATAATTAACTTAAAACAAACAAATGACAAACCTAATACAGACAGAACTAGAAAACACAGTTTTAACTTTCAGCCCTAGTAATTCCAAGCTAGTGAAGATAGGCGGGCAGAAATTCTACACATCAATAAATTTTTCACACATGGAAAGAGAAAACGCAGTTTATTACATGAGAACTGTTACTTTTGAAGAATCCAAGCAATATCAGGAAGAGCATATCTATAAAATTACCGCTAAAATCGGGGGCCTGCATGATTGTAGAGAAAGTGCAATATTCTTTATATCATTAAATCAAGACTTAGTTAAGGGAGACGAGAAAACCGCTCAGAGCATAGAAAATACTGAGCATATTTTTAACACAGTTACAGCGTAATACTGACGAGCCGAGAACGGCGAAACGGGGCGAGCTGGCCCCGTCTATTACTAACAAAATTTAATACAATGAAAACAACATATTTTTCTAAATACCGCCAAAACCTTAGACAAGAGGGCAATAAAATTATATCTTATAAAACGCACATAGCAACGATACAAGGCGACAGCTTAAAGCGTGAGGCGTGGGAGATAGTACGCACATGGAACGGAGCAACGGAGCGTATAACGTCCAGCCCGACGACGTCAAGACATATAAACTATATCGCCGAAGAACTTAATTTAAATATAATATAATATGAAATACTTATCTGACATAATGCAAGACAGACAAACGCAATGTTTTGAAGACAATAAGACATTTTTTGCGTTCAATTCCCAGCAATTAGAAGAGGGAAAAAATAAATATCAATTAGACGACAGCGTTAAGCTGGTTAGCATGGGAACGGGTATGATTTGCCCAAAGGCCAACGCCGACAAGCTACATCAGGAATTGGAGACAATTTACAAAGATGCTATTCTTGAAGATATAAAACTGCACACGCTGGACAGAATAATACTGAGAGAGCTAGAAAATCACGAGTGCTTTTATACGGGAGATATTACCGACTGCGTTGAAAAACTGAAAGACTACCCGAATATTTCAGAGGAAAAAATCCTGAAAATATATAAGAAAAATTTCAGAAAATACGATTGGTAATTAACGTAATACTGACGAGCTGAGAACAGCGAAACACAGATTAAATTCTGTGTCTATTACTAATTAAATTAAATAAAATGAGCGAACTTGAAAATATAAAAATACTATGGAAGAAAATCCATGACTTAGAATTTGATAATAGAAAACTAAAATATCAATTAAAAGTTGAAAAAGCTGAGAAATATTGGCTTGACGCCTTAGCTACATACCATAGAGACGGACAGCATGACGAAGACAAATTGGCCGTTGATGAGCTAGCTGAAGACTTTAGAGAGGCTAGAAAACAATACAGACAAGCTGATATTTATAAGGAGTGCGAACAATTCTTAAAAGATTAATCATGAGAGATTTTAGCAAAGGAGATTTAGTGAGAATCCTGAACGTATACCAAAATCACAGAAACGAATTTTTAAATTTGGGGCCGTCTGATATTGATAAAATGTATTTAGAAATTGCAAAAGGAGAACAAGAATATCAAGACGAATTAGAATACCAGCGAAAGAAAGAACTGTATAAAGGAGTTACACAATACAATTATAAATCATTTCCAAACGAACATAAAAAACAATAAACTATGAATGAATTTGAAACATTACAAAAGAATATTAATTATTGGACGGCCATCGTCCAAAAACAAGAAAAAAGGATCGGGCAAGACGTTTTATTCTTTCCGATAAGCTGGAACGATTATCTCCACGCTAAACGCCAGCTTGAAAGAGTTAAGAGAAAGTACGGAACATTAGAAATGTGGGAAATTAAAGATTTACATCGTTAAGTTTTGTTTGTTCTGCGAACGCCTCAGTATGAGAATACTGGGGTATTCGTGGTAAAAACCAAAAACAAACAACATGATTAAAATATATAAATACAAACCTGAATTACAAGAACACGCACAATATTTTAGTACGGAGATTGAATTGATTAAAGTATTGAAAGAAGACATGAAAGACGACATAGAAACCAACAACACAAGTATAATGTATCTAGTTAACGAGAGCTATCAATTAGGCGAGACGACGGAGTTAGAATTTACAGAAAATCAGGCACAAAAAACGCTTATAGATTTATTGAACAACAAAAAAAACACAGTAAAAGTAGAAGAAACAGATTGCTGGAAATGTAAAAAGACAGTAGAATACACAGAAAAATCTTCGTTCTGCCCTGAGTGTTTGGCCCATTTGTAAAATAAATGTTTAAAACTTGTGTAATTAAAATATTTTACTTATCTTTGAACAATAATTAAACTTAATATATATGAAAAGAAAATTTTATGCTAGAGTTTGTGATTATACAAACAGAGGAATGAATACGGGCTATGTATTCGTTGACGATAGTACAATGATTGATGATGATACTTTATTTCATAAAGAAATCAGAAAAGACAGAAAAGCTATTTTAGAGCTTGTGCCTGACAATATAGAAGACATAAGAGAATACGATGATGCTACAAATTATACAGAAGAAGAATTTACTGCCTTATTTAAGGCCATTAAAGACGCTAAACAAAACAAAGAGACAAACAAACAGCTTAGCGAGATATCATATGTTGTTGGCTATCATTATTGGACAGAATGGGAATGTGTTAGCGACATACAATGGGAAGAAGTAGACGGAAAACTAATTTCTATTGAAGAACACAGCGAGAAAGAGTATGATAAAATTATTAACGGAGAATATGAAGAAGACTTTGACGCTACTCCGCCAACATCTGAGGCGTCTTTGGGTACGCACTACCAAAAATATTTACAAAACCTAACCACTAAAAGATGGTTTATTTGATAAAACCTAACTACTAACTAAATTAAATTAAAATGAATAATATAAACCTTATGAAAATGTTTCTAGCTATGGGAGACACAACTGAACAAACAACTCAGGAAAGAATAGCATATCAAGAGAGAATAGTTTTTGCAACGCCAGGCATAATAAAGCCAAGAGATTGGGACAAGCTAAGCGATGAGATTAAGCTGGAAAGATTAACTAAAATGCAAGAGATATGAAAACAATAGCAAACATAAAAAGAGACTTTAATAGTAATATAAGCAATGATAGATGGATTGAAGACTTAAAAGAAGAGCTTAATTATTTAGATGTCAATGTATGGACAAAGTACAAACAAAATTCTATAATTGACGAAATTCTTAAAAACCAAAACACACTACCCGATCAATTTTCTAAAGAAATAATAGTTAAGGCAATAGGGTACGTTCAAGGAGAGTATACTTTGTTTACAATATATCACAATGGAGATGATTATAAAGTAAAATTTCTGAAAGAATTATTAGAGAGAACATATACTCACAAAAACGATTATTTAATAGAGACGATTGAAATGCTAAGTTCAGGCCATAGCAAGACTATTGATACCGCAATAATAAGTATTAATGATGTTGAATTTCCTGAGTTAAATCATATTAAAAAATCTATTAATGAACATCAGGAGTATAAATATGATGAATATATATTTGAAGACTAATCAAAACAATAATAAAATGGAAAATAAATATTGTGAAAATTGTTTTAATGAAGATTTAGATAAATATATTACAGATAAATTTGGGGGAATATATTGTGATAATGAATGTATGGAACAATCTTGGATAGATAAAAATGAAGAATGTATAAATAATGATTTATACGAAAAATTAAATTAATTAATAAATAATAATATGATAAAAATAAAAAAAGAAATATTAATGTTAATAGAAATGTGGGAAGATGGACATTTATCTATTTACAAATTAGCAGAAAAAACAAAAGAAATATTAACTAAAATAAAATAAAATGAAATACAAAGTAAAAAGATCAAAATTAATGCAATATCTGTTCAATGATACAAATGATTTAAGATATTGGGCAGAGACATGGGTAGGAGAGTTAGAATTTCATGGTAAGACAGAGATAACTGTTCAGGGGCTATTAGAATGTCAAAACGAAATTCCAACATATATTGTAGAGGATTATAAAGGGGAAGAAGAGTATATAAAAGAGATTTCTGAAATAAAAATAATAGAATAGCCATGACAGTAAAATACTTAATAGAACAATTAAAACAAATTGAAAATCAAAACAAATATATACATCTGATAGGAAATAGAACAAACGGAGAAGATACTGACTTAGATGTAATATTTAGCCAGCTAGAAGTTTGGGACGATGGGGACGAGAGTATAACTTTATTTATGTGTCAAGCTGATAAAAAATAAAACTATGAAAAAACTAAAAGTAACAAGTGTTAAATACACTCAAGTAAGAAGAGGATTACAGTATGAATGTAATACAAATGTAAAGGGAGTTAAAATTTGGAATGACGGAGATGGTGGGGCTACCTATATATCAAATGACAATGCTAATTACTATGATTATCATCATTTGACAGAATGGGATTTAGAAGATTTAATAAACCAATATGAGATTAAAAATCAGGTAGATAAAGTATATTATTAAAATACTAACTTTGTAATAAAACATATGAAAAAATATATAGTATCAACTGAGTTAACCAGCAATAACTTTACTAAAAAAATTAATTTAGTCAAGAGCTGTATAACGCTAACAGAAAGCGATAAAACATTAGAAGAGTTTATAGGATCAGTTCAAGAAGATTTAAATAGATATGTTTTTATGGTGGCCCATATAAATATAAATTCTTTGTTTATAGTACACCCGATAGATTGGATTTCTGAAGAACAGTTTATCAATAGTGCCTTTATTAAAGTAAGAAGAACAAATTCGGTAGGATATAGAATACATAAACAAAACAGTTCTGAAATATGGTATGACGACAACGGGGAGATAATGAGAATATCAATAAAGATTAAAGAATTAAATAAAAAGGATTGTGTAATGATTTCTCCATTAATGACTGACGATTTGTATTTACTAGACGATAAAGTTTCTAAAACTATGCTGGACAGTCTTTGGAAGATAACCCAGCTATACGAAATAAATAAATTAGAAAAAAATAATAAGTTTAACGATTTAGCTATGGCTTATTTTACTGAAAAACAATACGATGAGCATTTACAGTATTTATGGGTAAATTCTTATGAAAGAAAGGTTGAGTATCAGGGGCATGGATACATGGGCTATGAAGACAAGCCTATGACGAATTACTTATACATTCCATTAACAAAGAATGATGTAAGGTTTGTTCTGAAAAAAAACAATATGCAATTTAATAATTCAGACACACCCAAAACTTATTTTTTTCCAAACGAAAGGCTGGATTATAACGATTACGATATGGATACGGGAAAAGTAATAGAGTATACAAATTTAGATTACTCAAATAATTTACAAAAAGAAAATTCTTTACTTGTATCTGTTTTAAGATCAGAAGACGACATTTCTGATTTATTTAAATTAAAAAATAATTAATAAATTTGGTATTAATCAAAATTTATTGTATTATTACACACTAATTAAACTAAATATAAAATAAAGCTGGTATTTATGGTTAAATCAGGTACATAAACTAAGTTATACCTGAACTACTGAGTAAGCTAAGTACAGTTACAGTCTGAAATAGTGATGCACAGGTGAGACGTTTACGGATAGAAAGGATAAACAAAGCCAGCTTTTTTATTAACTAAATAAAAACAAATATGGATAATGAATATATGCATAAAATAGGTAAATACAAGTACAGAGTATTAGATTACAATTCGTGGAGCGAGTATGTTAAAGCTGAGTACAAAAAGATGAGAGAAAAAAACCTTGCTACCAGACAGAAGAAAGAAAGAGAGCAATTAAAAGAGACTCCTTTAAATTTTAATTGGTAATGGCGACAGAAATGGTTAGCCGATGCTGTGGAAGTGATTGGGTAGATTCTATTGATAGTGAATTAGAGATTGATTCTTTTGAAGACTATGTTTGTAATTCTTGTCAAGACTATTGTGAGATTACAGAAGACTACGAGTATAGACAGCAAATGTTAGACGAGCGTGCTGAGGCGAGGGAGGACGAAAAAAGAGATTTAAGATGAAAGAAATTCACGAATTAATACTTAAAGAAAAACTTAAGGACAAGCCAAATATTCACTTTATTAAGTGGCTACAAAGACTTAATAAAGAAATATTATTGTCTATTATTTTAAAAGAATATAGTCTTTAATAAGCTGGGAATAATCCCATTAATTAAATAGGTGTAAGATACCTTAATATTAAATGTTTTGCTTATTGAGTAAACGGGGCGGGTATAAAGGCATAAGCCAACAATAAGTTAATACTGTTATCTGTCCCGTTTAAAATTTAAATAAAATGAAATTATTATCTAAATATTTAGTAAACTCTTTAAAAGAAGAGAACACAAGAAAACAAGAAGATGTATATCTAAAAAGATTTAACATTGATCTAAATAATTTCTTTAAAGAAACAGATAAGATAGAAATTAAAGGTAAATTTGTCTCGGCTTGTAAATTCCCTATGCCGATACCTGAAAGACAAATTATAAAAAACGATATGACTAAATACAAACTAATAAATAGATATGACAGAAATAAGAAAAAAGCCCAATTACTACATAGGTAAAAATGGGTACACAGCAGAGCAAGTCGTTTACGGATTTTCTTGCTCGTATAATGTCGGTAACGCAGTTACTTATCTGTTGCGATGCGGTAAAAAAAAGGAAGAGGGAATGACTATAACAGAAAAGCATATAGAGGATATAGAAAAGGCAATACATCATCTTCAGTATGAAATAAAAAATTTAAAAAAAGAAAATAAAATAAAATGAAAAGAGAAATATTTGACAAGTATGCAACTGCGATAGCTGATAGGTTTCACTTAACGCTGGACGAGATGTTTACAAAAACTAAAAAGAGAGAGGTGGTTGACGCTAGGCAGATGCTATACTTTTTATCAAGAGAACGCCCCATAAGAATATCTTATATACAAAAGTTTATGGAAGAGAATGGACACATTGTAACTCATTCTACTATAATTCATGGGTACAATAAAGCTAAAGAATATGTAGATAACGACACAGACTATGCTGAGGTTGTAAATCAAATTAAGAATGTATAACATAGGCCAAATATATAGTCAGGCAAGCCAAGACACATCGTTAAGAATAGAAAGAAATTCTAATGTAAGCTATATAAATATGGGAGTTAAGATCAGTAAATTTCCCAGCAAAACAGAGATATTAAACTGTTCAAGAAATGGAGATTATTTTCAAGAAATTTCTAAAGAAGAGTACGATATGTTTTACAGTAGTGGCTGGAGTATTGGTTGTATGAAATTAGCTATTTCTAATTGTATTAGAAAACTTAATATGATTAAAAATAAAATGCAAGAAGAAGTAAATTCAAGAAAAAACGATAAGTTTATTAAAAATTTAAAAACAAAACGGGAGTTTGTTATGAATAAATATTCTTATTATAGTCAAAAACTAATCAAATTAAATAAAAATGAAAAAACTAAAAACAGTAAATATAAAGGGTAAAGAGTACGTTGAAGTAAACACAAGGCTTCAGTATTTTAGAGAAGTATATCCTCAGTACACATTAGATACAAAAGTAGTACAAATTACAGAAGACTCTATTACATTTAAAGCCTTTATACTTAATGAAGAGGGACGATTAATTGCATCGGGAACTGCAAAAGAAAGAAGTGGATCTTCTTTTATAAATAAAACATCTTATGTAGAAAACTGTGAAACATCAGCATGGGGTAGAGCATTAGGTAATTTTGGGATAGGCTTAGACACCTCAGTAGCATCTTATGATGAAGTTGCAAATGCAATAAAAAATCAAGAGACCAAAGTAAAGCCGTCTGTAAAAACAACTAAACTACAATTAGTTGTTGAAGACAATAATTGGGATAAGGTTTTAAAATATATGGCTGACAATAAGGCTTTAGGATTAGACAAGCTGGTGAGTAACTTAGAGCAAAAATACAATATAAAGGCTTCGGTTAAAAAGGAATTATCTAAACATTTAAAATAATGAAAATACCTTTTAATTACACCGATAAAGTTGTGTCTAAAATTGCCGAAAAACTAAAAGACGACACCGAATATTATGGAGAATATGGTAAACAATGGTTATCAAATTCTGATATAAAAAATTTATTAGACAACCCTAGAATGTTTGGAAAGCCTCAGGCTGAAACAAAAGCTATGCTAGAGGGTAGGTTTTTTCATACAGCCATGTTAGAGAAAGAAAAGTTAGACGACTTTGTATTGGTAGATGTATCAAGTCGTAACACAAAAGCATATAAAGAACACATATCCCATCATGATAATAAAATGTCTTTGCTGGTGCATGAAGCTGAGGCCTTGTATGATGTAGTGGACGCTATGAAATGTAATTTAGAGATGTATGATGAAATATATAAAGAGGGTAATCAGTATGAAGTTCCAATGGTTAAAATGATTATGGGATTAAATTGGAAAGGCAAAGCTGATATAGTATGTCAAGACAAGTTAATAGACTTAAAAACCACATCGGATATAAATAAATTTAGATCTAGTGCCTATAGATATAATTATGATAGTCAGGCTTTTATATATCAAGAGTTGTTTGGGTTACCCTTGGAGTTCTATGTAATAGACAAGTCTACATTTCAGTTAGCTATATTTAAACCAACTGAAGAGTTTATTGAAAGAGGTAAAGAAAAAGTTGAAAATGCAGTCTTTATCTACAACACATATTTTAGTAAAGACTCAATAGAAAATATAAATCAATTTGTTTTACATGAAACATTATAGAAACATAATATGGCATAGAAAAATATTTTTCTTTTTTAAAGTTGTATTTAAGGTAATTAAATATTATCTTTCAAAGCTATCATGGAAAAGAGAAATCTTTGTAGTAGAAGTTCCAACTGCTATGAAAAACGAACAGGATAAGCAAAAACTTATGGCTGACGTTTTAGAAATTTTGGAGCATGAAATTAAAATACATTAAAATGGAAGATAAAAAAATTTATGTAGGTAGCGGTATTGATAAATTTGATGGAAATCTTATTTCGTGTAGTTTGTGTTTAAGCGACCTTCCATCTGAGCATATCTTTGAATATAGCGGAAAGAAGTATATAAAACTAAACGTACAAAAGAAACAAGAGAAAGATCAGTATGGTAAAACTCACTATGTAGCTGTTGACACATGGAAACCTGAGACAAAACCTGAACCCAAGAAAGAAGAACCTAAAGTTGATGATGACTTGCCTTTCTAATAATTGTGAAGGGGGGTCTAACGACCCCCTTTTTTTTTAATAAAATATAATGGAGATAACAATATTTAAAGATATAAAAAACACATCTCAGCCCTTTTACAGAAACGTAGAATTAGTATTGACTAGAATAGAACAAGGTAATTCAAAAGATATTGTTAAAAAGATAAGAGCCGAAAGAGATAAAGAAAAAAGAAACGAATTAAAAAAACTTTTACCAGCAATTTGTTTTACGGGAAAGTTTACTAAAAGAAATGACGCATCACTAACAACCCATAGCGGTTTGATATGCTTAGACTTTGACGGGTATGAAACCAATAAAGAATTATTAGAAGAGAAGGAAAAGTTATCTAAAAATAAATTTATTTTTGCTGTGTTTATTTCGCCTAGTGGTAAAGGATTAAAGGCGTTGGTAAAAATACCAAAAGAAGAAGATAATCATAAACATTATTTTAATTCTCTCAACAAACATTTTAATTCTGAATATTTTGATACTACATCAAAGAATATATCAAGAGTATGTTATGAGAGTTATGATCCTTTAATATATATAAACTTAACATCTAGCGTTTGGGATACAATAGACGCACCAGAGTTTGTTGAGTATAACAAATACAAAGACAAACCAACTATACCCGTAACAGATGAAAATAAAATTGTAGAAATTTTATTAAAGTGGTGGGAGAATAAGTATGGATTAGTAAGCGGAGAAAGAAACAATAACGTATATATTCTTGCCGCAGCTTTTAATGACTTTGGAGTACCTAAAAATTTAGCTGAATATGTTATGGGTAATTTTAGTAGTCAAGACTTTAAACATCATGAAATTAAAAGAACAATAGATAGTGCATACGCACAAGTACAAAACTTTGGAACAAAATATTACGAAGACGAAGAAAAAGTAAATAAAGTAAAGCAACAATTAAGAAGAGGCGTCTCAAAAAAAGAAATCCGATGTCAATTAGAAGACGAAAAAATTGATGTCGGGGAAATTGAAAATGTTATAGTTCGTTTAGAAGAGGAGCAGTCTAATTATAAGTTTTGGACAAAAAATGAAAAAGGAGTTATCAAAATAGTTCACATACTATTTAAAAATTTTTTAGAGGACAATGGTTTTTATAAATTTAATCCTGAAGGCAGCAAGAGTTATGTTTTTGTAAGGGTAACTAACAACCTTATAGATCATACTTCAGAAAAAGAAATTAAAGACTTTGTCTTAACCTATCTTTTATCTGTTGACGATTTATCTGTTTATAATTATTTTGCAGAGCACACTAGGTATTTTAGAGAAGAGTTTTTAACTCTTCTGTCTTCTATTAATGTATTTTTTATAGCCGACACAAAGGATACAGCATACTTATACTATATGAATTGTGCAGTTAAAATAACTAAGTCTGAGGTTGTCTTAATTGATTATTTAGATTTAGGTGGCTATGTTTGGAGAGACCATGTTATTGATAGATCTTTTACTTTGTGTAAAGTATCTAAGTGTGATTATAAAGTATTTATATCTAATATTTGTGGAGATGACAAGGCTAGGATAAACTCTATGCAGTCTACAATAGGGTACTTGCTTCATGGTTGGAAAAACCTATCTTATTGTCCCGCTGTCATATTAAATGATGAGGTCATATCTGCAAATCCTGAAGGCGGAACAGGTAAAGGATTGTTTATGAATGGTTTGTCTAAAATGAAAAAAAATGTAACAATAGACGGAAAGAGTTTTGCTTTTGAAAAGTCTTTTGCATATCAATTAGTTTCTGCTGATACTCAAATTCTTTGTTTTGATGACGTTAAAAGGTCTTTTGATTTTGAAAGATTGTTTAGTGTTATTACTGAGGGTTTAACGCTTGAAAAGAAAAATAAAGACGCAATAAAAATACCATTTGCTAAGTCTCCAAAGGTTGCCTTAACTACTAACTATGCTATCAAGGGAGAAGGATCTTCTTTTGAAAGAAGAAAATGGGAGTTAGAGCTGGCTCAGTATTACACCAAAGACTTTACACCCTTAGTAGAGTTTGGTAAATTAATGTTTGGAGATTGGGACGACAATGAATGGTGTCAATTTGATAACTACATGATTAGTAATTTGCAAATGTATTTAGAGCATGGTTTATTAAAAAGTGAATTTGTTAATTTAAAGATGAAAAACTTAATTAGAAGTACCGATCATGTCTTTATTGAATGGTGCGGTATAATTTCAGGTGGTAAAATTAACGATAAATTAAAACCAAACAGCAGAATATATAAGAGTGAAATTTATAAAGATTTTATTGAGGACAACCCTGACTTTGCACCTAAGTCTAAATTAACTGTATCAAGAATTAAGTTTTATCAATGGATAAGAAAGTTTTGTTTCTTTCATTATAAAGTTGAGGCGGAAGAAGGTAAAGATTTAGGTGGTAGGTGGATTTTATTTCCTGAGCCATATGATTAAATTAAGAGACTACCAAGTTAATATTGTCAACAAAGGAGTTGATGTATTATACGAAAACAAATTTTTATACTTAGCTATGGAAGTAAGAACAGGAAAAACTCTGACTAGCTTATCTATTGCACAAAGATTGAGTTGTTCTGATGTTTTGTTTTTAACTAAAAAGAAAGCAATATCAAGTATAGAACAAGATTATAAATTACTCAAACCTTATTACGATATTACAGTCATTAATTATGAGTCCTTGCATAAGATAAAACAAACAGGCTGGGATCTGGTTGTTTGTGATGAGGCTCACACCTTAGGGGCTTTTCCAAAACCTAACAAAAGAGCTAAGCAAGTTAAAGAAATATTGAGAAGGTCTAATCCATATGTTATTTTGTTAAGCGGTACACCTACCCCAGAGTCCTATAGTCAAATGTACCATCAACTTTATGGAATTTCTAACAGTCCTTTTAATAGATTTAAAAATTTTTATGCTTTTGCCAGGGAATATGTAATGATAAAGCAGAGAAAAATTAATGGAATGTTTATTAATGATTACTCTAAAGGATTAAAGTCTATTATAGACGATATAGCTAGTTTTAAAATAAATTATACGCAAAAAAGTGCAGGATTTAAAACAGAAACTAACGAAAAAATACTATATGTAAAATTGCACAAGATGACTACAAACTTAATAAGTCGTTTAAAAAAAGACAGAGTTGTTGAGGGAGAGGGAGAAATTTTGTTAGCCGACACCCCCGCTAAACTCATGACTAAAATTCATCAATTAAGTTCAGGTACTGTTAAATTTGAAAGCGGTAATGCTATTACTATAGATAACAGTAAGGCTAAATTTATTCACAAGTATTTTAATAATAAAAAAATTGCCATATTTTATAAGTTTACTCAAGAGTATAAAGCCTTAAAGGAAATATATAAAGACAAGATAACTAATGACTTAGAGGAGTTTAAGTCTACTGATAAATGTATTGCTCTTCAGATTGTTTCAGGAAGAGAGGGTATTAGTTTAAAAGAGGCCTCATGTTTAGTTTATTATAATATAGATTTTAGTGCAACATCTTATTGGCAAAGTAGAGACAGAATGACTACGAAAGAACGAACACATAATAATATTTATTGGATTTTTAGTGAGGGCGGAATGGAAGATGATATATACAAGGCAGTTGTTAAAAAGAAAGATTACACCCTTTCACACTTTAAAAGAGATTTATTAGATTTGTAATATGACGGAGCAACAAATTCAAAAAAAACGTATAGCTCAGTTAGAAAACCAAGGCTACTATGTTATAAAGCTGACAGTTACAAATAAAAACGGAATACCTGATCTTATTGCTATACCTCATGGATCAAATGTTTTGTTTTCAGAAATTAAAAAACCGAAAGGCAAACTATCAGAACTACAAAAATTTAGAATTAAAGAACTTGAAGAATACGGAATCCAGACAGAGGTTTATAGAGGCTAAAGGCTACGATGTAGAAGATTATTTTATGGATAATCTTTCTGAAATGAATTTATACACCTCTTTAAAAATAGCAACTTTTATAGAAAAAAATTTACAAAGCATACAAGTTACTAAACTACGTTCTGTTGTTTTGGGTGGCTGTATTGTTCATACTATTGGAGAACCGATAACTTTTGTGATTGAAATGGTACGCAAACAAAACTATTACACTACCTTAACTGACGTACAATTAATTGATATGGACGAGTATTTAGATTTGATGTTATTAGATTGTTATATAAAAACACCTAAAAAATTAGGATAATTCGTTTTTTTATTTATATTTGATAAAACCGAGTATAAATGCCAAAAGTAGCACCCGAAGATACGTCTACAATTTCACATATTAATTATGTAACTGATAGTATTCACGACTTTGGTGATAGCCTGTATGATGATTTAATGGAGAGGGAGCATGAAGCTGCAAAGAAAAATGCACAAAAACTAATTAAAGTATTAGCCGATCTAATTCAATCTCTATCTGATGAAATCTAAAAAAGAAACAAAATACGGAAAACGCCTTCGTTTATCTCCAGAAGAAGTAGACTATATATTACAAAAAAGAGCTACTAATCTTGATAATATAAATAACAATACAGCATTGGACATACATCTTGATGAAAGGGGTATTGATAAAAAAGATATAGTTAGTGTAAAGCATTGGCAATCGGGTAGTGGAGAATACAGGTTTTCTATAGTTACTAAAGAGAATTTAGGCTTAGATGAAGAGCAGATTTTTGGTAAGGTAAACAGTTTTATATCTAATTACTCTCCTGACTATATTCCTTTAAAGACAACTAGAGAAAGAAAAAATACTCATCTTCTTGTCATAAACCCAGCAGACATACATATTGGTAAATACGCAAATGAAAAAGAAACTAATCAGGAGTATAATAATGACATAGCAGTAGCAAGGGTTTTAGAGGGTGTCAAGGGCCTTATAGATAAGGCTAAGGGTTTTGATATAGACAAGGTATTGTTTTGTATTGGTAATGACGTTCTCCATATAGACAATGTATATTCAACCACCACTAAGGGTACTTATCAGGACACAGATGGTAAATGGTGGGAGCATTACGATATAGCCCTGATGCTATACGTCAAATGCGTAGAGATGTTAAAAAAAGTAGCACCAGTAGATGTTTTGCACAGTATGAGTAACCATGACTATCAATCAGGCTATCATTTAGCTCACACTTTACAGAGCTGGTTTAGAAAAGATAAAAATGTTACATTTGATATTAGTGTTGCTCATCGTAAATATTATAAGTACGGAACAAATTTATTAGGATTGGAGCATGGAGACGGGGCTAAGATGGTTAATTTACCTTTGCTTATGGCACAAGAGAAACCATTACTATGGTCTGAAACAACCCATAGATATTGGTATTTACATCACATTCACCACAAAGTAAAACACAAATGGTTAGACGCTAAAGATTATATTGGCGTTACTGTTGAGTATATGAGAAGTCCATCATCTGCTGATAGCTGGCACTCACGAAAAGGATTTACAGGAGCTCCTTTGGCTTGCGAAGGATTTATACATAGCAAGTTAACAGGGCAGGTGGCTAGATTAACACATTATTTTTAATGGTAGTAATAATTTGGCCTAGTTAAATGAAAACTTATTTAGTAAAATATACTTTACGGGACGGATCAAAAAAGTCTGTTACAATAGAAACCGACGATCTTTTTAATTCTTTGTTTCAATACGAAAGGAATAGAGATATTGCAAGCTGGGATCATATTGAGTTAGTTTAAAAAGACAACATCTCTCAACCCTTTTAATTCTAAAATTTCTTGACATTTTTCGTATTCTTCTAAATAAATAAAATGATCTATTAAAGTATCATAGACTGGGTTATCACCGCTTAATATTGGCTCATCAGGATTGTGAACAAAGTATACTTCGTCATCAGTTTTAAAAAAATCTTCTAATCTTTTTTTTCCTGTCAACAACAGATAAGAATTGTTCATACATTTGTCCTCGTCAAATTTCATCTTCTAGGTCTTTTAGGTCTTCTTGGTGCTTTTTTGCCAGGGTTTGCATCTTTCCATGATCTTGGGCTTCTTTTGTAGTCTATATAATTTTTATATGCCTTGTCGTATCTTTCCATTTTTTTCTTATATACTACATCTTTATATTTTCTAGGGTTTTCTTTTTTTAATTTTTCTAATTCTTCCTTTGAATACACACCCTCTTGTTTTTTTCCCATGCCCTGGTAAATATCAGCAAGTAAAATTTTTCTGACATCTCTGTATAAAGGAACAAACCCAGTATTACCAAGTATTTCTACTGGCACTCTTTGAAATTTTTCTCTATCCTGTCTTTCCTTTGCGTCTATGGTTTTTCTTGCAGGTTCAGTAAATTTTTTAGCTGTCAAAGCTAAAGTTTTAACTGGAGGAGAATAAGGCCCTAAAAAGTTTGGGGCTAATTTACCTAGATCTACACCTTTACCTGACTTATAATCCTGGCCAGTTCTTACCTGAGGGATAAGGCTATACTGTATTGCATCTCTATATTGATCGTACTCGCCAGTTCTTAATCCACCACCATACTCTGCGTTGGCCATTTCTATTAAATAATTTTGAATAGTTTTAGTAGCATTACCAAAGTTTCTGCCCACAATTAAAGATGTAAAGGTTGTAGCAAAAGCCTGTCCTAGTTGTTGTTCAAGATCTTTTTCTTCGTCTTCACTTTCTATTCCAAAAGCCTCTAACATCAACTCTCCAGCAACCTTAATACCTAGAGAATAAGCCATCATTCTAATATTTACTGCGGCTAATAACTGAGCCCCTTCCTTACGACTAAAGTTACTAGGGTTATTTTCTGTTTGAAATATAGCCTGTGTTCCTGCCGCTGCGGTATCAAACTCTTGCTTTAAAAATGTAACCATAAAATTATTAAAGTTAAACCAAAGTTTTGACAAACCCTCTGCGTCTTTACCTTGTAAACGAGACATAAAAGGATTGTCTGTTGCACCAATAAGACTAACAAACTCATCTGAAGAGTCTCTTGCTGATTCAATAGCCTCTTTGTTTTCAGTCATATAAGCCTCATCATTAGCTATTATTTTTTTCCAATCTACATCTTTTCCACTAACCTCTTTAAACTTCTGAGAAAACTTTCCAATCTCCATAGGTCTCATTACCATTTTATCAGGACTACTAATTAGTGTGTCTGCTATTAGAGCAATAGCATTTTTGAATTTCTTTCCTGTTGCGTCCCATATTCCTACAACCTTATCTTTTGAATCACTCATAAATCTTTCTCCCTTATAAGATTTTTTTTGCAATATATCTGTATCTACTTTTGAAGACATTAAATTTTCTCCTGTTAGCCTAGAAATATTTTTACTTTTTATGTTTTGTAAAAAACTTACAAACTCATCAGTAGTCATTTTATTTTTCTTAAGAACCCCCTCGTAGTAAACGCTTGGGTGTAAAAACGCAAAAGACATATTAGATATATACTCTACTGCTGCTCTTGGGGCACTAGCTAACATTGTTCTATAACCAAATCTAGTCATAGCCGATGAAACCATGGCCATGAAATCATTTTCTACAAAATTATTTAGCAATACATTTTGTAATGCTTTATTTACACCTTGATCTAATACCTCTAACAATGCCTGAGTGTTTACTGGTGGACTTCCGTCTGTATCTTTTATTATTGTTTCTCTTACATATTTAATAGATTGCCTAGACTTTCTAACTGGGGTAGTCATATAATAATCTAGGTTGGTAAACTTAGACCCTCTTTCAGAAGAATTTATTGCACTTGTGTATATAGGGTTTACAGCACCAGTTCTTTCAATACCTGCTTTTGATTTTATAACACTTGATAACGCTCTGTTATCACTTGATCTACCTACCTGGGAGTCTTTAATAAAGTCAGCTATTACATCTTTATTAATATCAATTCTTTCCCTACCCTGAGGCCTAACAGATATATGAACATAATTTTTTCTAGGCACAAAAGCTGCGTCTCTTTGGTGTGCGGCATAAACAGCTTTTTCGGTATTAGCATTATCTATTTCTTGCAATATCTTTATAGCCTCTTTTTCATTTTTGTCAAAACTATTATAAATATTATCTAAACTAAAGTCTTCTTTGGCATAGTCTTCTCTTATTTTTTTCAGAACCTCCACCTCTCTTGCGTCTTGTTTATCAAACATTCTGTTTGCCTCTAAATACTTTATGGTTGAATCTAGCCAGTCTAAAGCAGGCCTAACTTTTTTATCAGTTGGATTAGATTCAAATTCTAATTGTATTCTGTAAAACATTAGTCTAGCATCGGCCTCTGCAACTAAATTGTTTTTTATAACCCCTAGTTTTGAATATGAGCTTTCAAGCAATGATCTAACTTTATCTCTTAGTTTTCTTTCTTTTTTATTAGCCGTATCCATTTGTTGCTGCTCCTCAGCCATGCCTTTAAAAAATGAATTAAATATATCTTTTGTTTTAAAGTTACCAAACAGCTTGTCTAAGTTAGCAAGTTGTGTTCTTTCTAAAGCGTTGTAAAGTTTTGATTGTTTATTAAATGGATTGTATGTTTTTAAAGTAGAATAAATATTCTCAATTCCTTTTAATTTTATTTTACCTGCAAGCATTTTTTTAATTAATGGAGTTGTGTCTTCTACTGCCTGCATTTTACTAATTAATCTTGATACAATACCAGGAGCATAACCTTTATTAATTAAATCTACAGAACGTATTAAATTTTTTAAATCTTCAGTATTCAAGCCCTCTACGTTTATTCTATTTTTAATTAATCTTGTAAGCTCTCTTATATCTTCCCTGGTTTTTCTAAAAGGAAAAGATAAAGGAGACTTTTCATCAGATCTTTTTTTATCTATATTTAAGACTGAAATATCCCCCACTAATTCGTCTCTTTCTTCTTGTTTTTGTTCTTCGGTTTTAGGTGTCTTAGCTTCTTTTGGATTTACTTCTGCTTTGTATTTACCCATAAGCTCTGCCTCCTCTTCAGAAATAATACCATCTTTAATTAATTTAGCTATAGTTTTTTTAAAATCTACTTTACCATTTTTAAATCTTATTGGGTCTATAGAATCAAATAAACTTTTTAATTCAGGTATCTTAGACTCTTGTAATATAACGGCCTCCATAATTTCTTTAGCTCGCTCAGCCATAACTCCTGCGTCCTCAGCGTTGTCAGGCATTAAAAGTCTTTCACCTAATTCGTTTACAATATCCTTGTATTGTTGATATACCTTAGCTGGTATAACAGTTGGATCTATCACTAAAATTTCACTTAACATAGCCTCCAGAGATATATCATTACCGCTATTATCATCAGCCATTATTCTACCTATACTTCTTTTAATAGCTACCAACGCCTTTTTAGCTTTTTTTCTCAACGTAGACTCTTCAGCTTTTTTATCCGCAACTCTAAATATATCTTTAATTTTTTCTACAGTTTTATTACGAGAATCGTCATCTTTAAAAGCATTTTCATCTATTACCTGCTCTAGTATTCTTCGTGCTTGATTTGAAGATATTTTTCCATCATTCTTTAAAGTTTTAAGATAGTCTCTTATACTGCTCAGCCCTTTTCTAAATCCTTGATTTAAACTAGCTAGTATATTAGAACCAACCTCGTTCATTAAATCTACATTTTCTTCTACCTGGGCTCTTGATTTTGCCTCTTCTAGTTTTACCTCGTTTTCCAGCTTAACCTCTGCTGGTGGTGCATTGATTATACTTTCTATAATTTTTTTGGTTGGTTTTAGCCCTGTAGCTTCTTCAAACTCTACCAATAAATTATTCAGATCAGTTCTGTCTGTTTCAAAATAAGCATCTATATCTTTTTGAGTTCTGTATTGACTAATAAAATCTGCTATTTCATCAGGGCCTATTTCCTGCCCATTTATATCCATACCATCATCTATGTTTGGTGCGTTTTTATCTCCAAAAACAGCAATATATCTTTTACCTACAAACTCATAAGGGTTTCCACCAAAATATTTTTTTAAACTTTCGTAAGAAAATTTTTGACCAAACAACTGCTCCATACCTTCGCCAGCCTCTATTTCTTCTCTGTCTGATCTTCTTTCTTTTCTTTTTTCCTGAGCTGCAAATATATCTCCAGCTATCTGACGAGGCGTTCTTCCATCGCCGCCTTCTACAGGTTTGTCAGGATCTAACTCCTCCTGGATCTCCTCAACGACCTCCGTTGTTTGCTCGCCTTCTGGCGTTTCTGTGGTTTCACTCTCAATGGTAACGTCTCTGACGTTGTCTCCTGCTCCCATTTCTTGGCTATCTTCGGTAGGTTTTTGTAGAGATACCTCCTCTGTGCTTGACTTTTGAACGGCATTTTCTTTATCGGTTTTAGGTTTTATAACTTCACTTGCTTCAGCAATTTTTTGCTTTACTTCTTTTAATTTTTCTTTTCCTGCTTCAGTATTGTTACCTTCGTATTTATTTTTTTCTATTTCTAACTCTATTATTTTATCTTGTTGCTCTTTGTTTTCTATACCAGCCTCTTTTAATTTTTGACGTATATTATCACCAGTTCTAATACGCATATATCTCTTATCGTATCTTTCTTTTAAATCAGGATCGTTTTTTATATCTATATTTAAACCCATAAATGTATCATCATCTGTATCGTCAATGATAAAATCTATTTGATCTTTTGTTCTTGTAATTTTATTTCCAGAGCTATCTGTCAAAGAATACTCAGGTTTTTTACGCATAGCGTTTATGGCGTAACTAATAGGTGCTCTACCAAAACCACCAATAGCCTCTAATCCTATATCTCTAACATCTTGCTCTTGTCCCGCAGCAGCTCTAGCTAAAGACTCTCCTGCACCACCCCCTACAAATTCGCTTGCTAGATTTACACCTAATTCTTTTCTAAATTGTTTTGCTGCTGTTGAGGCTGGTTTCATTGATTTAACAATTTTTCCTGCGGCCCCTAAAGACAATCTATCTACTATACCTATAACTCCTCCTCTAGCAACAGACTTCAGTTTTATTTTAGTTAGAGAGTCAGCATCATTTAATACAGCCTTAATTCCTTCCTCATTAAATTCTAAGCCTTTACTCTCTACCTCTTCTCTTAAAAATTCCGCAAAAGATAATCCTGTTTCTAAAGTTGTAGATGCCGCTGCAAATGCTGTTCTTAATGTTGCTGGATTTAATGCACCCGCTACAGCCGCCAAACCTGCGGCTGGGGCTCCAATACCTGAAGATAACGCTAAACCACCCCCTACTGCCGCTCCAGTTCCAATAACAGTACCTGCGGCCTTTAATGAGTCTTCATTAGCTAACTGTGTTACTGTTTGAGCGGCTAATTGAAAAATAACAGAAGGGTTTTTTGCTAATCCTTCTAAAAATCCTGTAACTTTATTTTCTGAATTATCATAAATATTATTAAAGTTAGCCATTTCATCAGTTTGCCCTAAAGCTGCTAACCTGTCTTGAGCTTCTAAGAAATCTAATATTTCTGTATCTGTAGCGTCAGCACCTTGAAACATTAAATCTATAGCCTCATCAGTAGTATTACCCTGAACAAAACCTTGTTTACCCGCTCTATATATATCTCCTATAAAATCTGTAATTGAGTTTTTCCCTAAAGCCTGTTCTAAGTATGTGTCTTTTTCTTGAGACCCTTCAATAAAAAAATCACCACTACCATATGTTTCTGTTGTTTGATCTCTTGGGGTCTGTCTAGTGGTAGTTGTAGTAACATCTTCTTCTACTAAACCAGCGTCATTTTCTACATCAACATCTGTTGTTTGTGTTGTTTCTTTGTCTTCATAAGGAAGACCTGTGGTTGGATCTATAGGGGCTGTTGGACTACCTGGTTCGCTTGAAGAGTCCGAAGAAATAGGTTCCTGACTTGGAGGAATAGGCGATTCCATAGGCTCCTGAGCCCCAAAAGGATCGGTAGGTTCTTTTTTTTTTACTGCTCCAAAGCCTATATCTGATTTAAAAGTTTCAATATCAGGCATATCATAATGCTTAGCCATACTTTCTCTGAACCTAATAAGTTTTTGTTCATCGGCCATATCTGACGCAAAGACTTCGTAGGCTGGCATATCAAAAAACCTTTTAGCACTAGCGTATAATTTTTTTAATACTTCTTCATTCATATTTAATAAGCCCTATTTTGGTATTTTTCTTTTTGCTTTGTTATTAATGTTTTTACTGCTGGGTCTAATAAGTATCTTTGCATATAATCTAATATTTCTTGAGACCTATCAAACCTATCAGCATCAATACCTCTTGCACTATCACTAAACCAATTTCCAAAATCTTCATCATTACTTGACATACCAGTTCTAATAGCATCTAGTTTACCATCTCCATTGGAGTCAATAGCATACTCTCCGCTTTTCAAAGGATCCCCTTTATAACCACCAGCTTTTAATTCTGCGTTTATTGTTTTAAGCTGATCTCTAGTATAAGTTAATGAACTAGATAAGGGTGGGTATTGAATTTTTTTATCTCCTATTTCCATCACAAATCTATCGGCACCATCATCTGTGTAATAAAAGTCGTAAGGCTTAAACTCCTCACCATACTCACCTCTTTGAAGATCTTCAATTATTTTAGGGTCAACTGCTGCTAAAGCTACATTATTAAATACTTTCTTAAGTTGTTTGTCGGGATCAAAAAAGTTTTGAATATCTGTTCCGAGTTTACCATCTAAATAAGCCTTTGCGTTTTTATTGTTTAACTTACCTTCTTGTACCGCATAAACATTCGGCCTGTATTTCATGGCTTTGTAGTCTTCGTCTTCTAAAAGTTTTTTCTCTTTATTTCTATCTTCTAGTTCTTTTTCTCTAAGCTCTAACATTCTTCTTTGATACTCGTTTAGGTCTTTATCTCCAACCTTATACGCTTCTTTATCATCAAGCATAGCAATCATTCTTGTTTTAAGAATCTCGTTTGCCTTATCTTTTTGCTTTTCCCAGTTAGGGGCGTCTTCAACAGGAACAGGCATACCATTTCCATTATACTCAACTAAAACTAGCTTAGGGTTTTTAGCGGCCTCAGCAGGATCAAAGGTTGGTTTGTAACCACTACCCATATCTCCCAGTATACTAAAAATAGTATTGTTATCAGATGTTAAACTACCAACTGTGTCGTCTAAATACCTTTGTATCAATTCACTATTTAAAGCCTGTACCTGACCTTCTCTTGAAAAAATAGTTCCGCTAGCATCAACGTCTGCTAGTATTAATTCACCTAGTTTATCTACCGACCCTTCTAACTGCTTGTCAATAGCACCATCTTTTGTTACATTATTAATACGAGTGTTAAATCTATTTTGTAAAACATTCATACTTACATGACGAGATGGATCATCAGATATTGATCCGTCAGCGTTTGGTCTAATTAAAGAAAGGTTTCCTGTTTGTGGATTTACCAATCCTCTAACCCCTTTTAAATTACCAAATTCACTATTTTGCTCATTGAACCAAACTTCAAAACTGGAGGCGTCTTTGTTTTCAGCTCTATTTACCATAGTAACATAATCCGACTCCCATCTTTTACTTATGTTTCCAAACTGTTTCCAGTCTCCTAAAACTCTTTGTTTGGCTTGTGCAAATTCTGTCTGAGTTATCAGGCCTCTTTTAAACAAATCATTTTGTACTCTTAAAAATTCTGCTGAATCTCCTGACATTCCTAAAGCTAAATCCTGTAAAGACTGGTTAGTGTAGTCTTCCATTTCATTTAACTTCACCCCAACCTCATCTGTGTCGGCTTGAATTTCGGCTCTTTCAGCCTCTCTTTCTTTTCTTATTTTTAATAAATCACCAGTTAGTTTATTGGCTACTGTTCCCCAATCAACTGTCGTCTTATTTAGATCCCTCTTAACGTATGTATTAAAATCTATATCTTTTCTAGCCATTATGAAAATGTGTCTTGAGGTAAACCTAAACTATTCAATCTGTCGCCGTAACTAAATGCGTAGTCAACTTTTGGTTCAAAATAATCTTGATATTCTGTCTCGTCTACTGTTACGTTGGAATTATTATTATTCTTAACTTTTGTATTAGTATTGACTGGGTTTACGATGGTTATTTTTCCGTTTTCTATTTTATAATTACTTGGATTATTTAAGAAAACATTTCTATCTATACCTTCAGATTTAAATAACGCTTCATTATCTTCATAGGTTTTAGCCAAAGCCCTGTCTGTCTTACTCATTTTATTCAGAGACTGAGATTCGGCTGCCGCCGTTATCCCTCCAATAAAAGCCTGTGCCGCACCAGCTTGCAACTGACCTACTTGCTCATCAGCTTGAGCCGCTCTTGCTGCTTGGTCTTGAGCACCAGCAACGTCCATAGCAGCTAACTGCTGATTCATATCTTCTTTTGCTCCAGCCTTTAATTTATCTAACTCAAACATTTCTTGAGCTTGTTGAGCTCTTATTTTTTGTGTGTTTTCATTAGATAAGGCTCCTACTTTTCCTACACCTGCCGCTAACGATCTTGAGTCGGCTTGTTGTAAAGCCTCAACATTTTCTCTTTGAGTCTGTGCATTAGCCTCGTATGCCTGGTCATATGCTTCGGTTGGTAATTTTAATCCTTCGTAAAAATTTTTTTCTAATTTTGATTTTGCCTCAGCCATTAATCTTCCTGCTGCTTTATCAGCTTCTCTTTGTTTAGCCCTAGCCTTTCCTGCTTGAATTAGATTGATAGACCCACCTACCGCCGCTCCTCCAAGTGCTATTATTGTTGCTGTTGTTAATGCCATTTATAATATTTTAATCATTTCTTGCGTGTTACTATCGCCCTTCATGTAACCTAACTCTTCGTATATTTCAATTAATGATTTACTTTTTAAAAGTGAATATACATATTTTTTTTCTAAGGTTGCGGCCAAACTTGTTACTGTTTCAACTAACATCAACAAAGCCTCCTTTCTTACTTTTCTGTCTTTAAATTTAAAGCTAGATATAATCCACTCTAATAAAACTACTTTAGAATTTGTTACATACATATACCCAGCACATATTGGCTCGTCATTATAATAAACCATATACCCCATGTCTGGTAAAAAATCTTTTTTAGGGGCAGTCCATTTCCAATCTTTCCACCAACCACATAGTATATCATCATAATCGTTATCACTTAGTGGTTTAATATTTAAAGCCATCTCTGCAAAGATAGTAAAATCTAAGGAAAACTTTTCATCACACTACTACCGACAGAAAACAACTCTACAGGCTTAACATCTGTATTTTCTAACTTAAACCTCATAAAATATCCTCTTGCTCCATGAGACTCTGAAACTGGGTCTTTATAATACAATGCAAACTGAGAAGGTAGAGGTTGATTTAACACTACTCCAATAGAAATAGTATTAGTTGTTTGGTTTATTGCAGTTATTATTCCTGTAGGTCTAGTGGTAGTAGGTGTAACTTGATGATATAAAGTGTCTCCCACGCTAATTATATTTCCTAGAGTAACATTAAACACTACGTCAATTCCAACAAAGGCTGGATTAACCGCAGCTATTTGACCAATTCCATTAGCCGATCTTAACTTAAAATTTACTGTAGTAGATTTGTTTCTTATAAAAGAAAACCACTCTCCTTCTTTTTGTTTAAAATATGTACTTAACATATCCCCAGTTGACAAGTCAGTTTCTAGCGACAAAACTCCCCAGGCAGCATCGCTTTCTAAAGACATTGTTTTAAAAAGTTTTATAGTTTGCGGAACTACGTTGAACACTCCAGTTATATTAGAGTTGTATTGAACTCCATAATAATTATTTCTTGTTTCATTTGTGTTGTGCCTATATAGCTGTCCGTTTTTAAATGAATAAAAAAAGCTATTCATTCCGATTAGATAATCAGGTAAAAAAGAATAAAAAGAAGGCCAGCCTTTTACCCCATCACTATATGATAATGTTTCTTGTATTGCCATTTTAACAGTTTTGATAAGGTTCTAATTTGCCATTTAGTTGTTGTCTAACATAACCACCTGAAGCGTAAAACCCATCAGGTGCAGGCGTTGTTAAGGCTTCGTCTGTATACATAGCATAAGCAAATTCAAATTGATTTCCGTCATGCCAAAAATTTAATAATTGTGCCATAGTTTTTTAATTACAAGGGAATAAATCTACACTTAAAACTTCTCCGTTAGCTCCAATTTCAATTACACTTTGAGCTCTACTAAAATAATACCCTGGGTCTGCTGGTACTCCACCTAAACAACAGTTAGCTGGATTAGAACCACAGGCTTTGTATGCAATATCCCCTACATTAGGTTCGTTTGTTGATGGTACTCCTGGTGGTTGTGAGTGCCAGAATCCTTGATAAGCACCTGGGTTGTTAAACCAAGTTCCATTAGGCCCATTACCACCATTACAAGCTAAAGCAGCGGTTGTTTGCACAGCAGGATCCATTATAAAATTAGCTGGGCCTATACAAGGCATATTAACAGAACAACCCACACAAGCATCAGACTGACTTACTGAAGAATAACAGAAATCACTATTTTGTCTGTCTCTTAAATCCCAAACTAAGTATAAAGTTTTAGTAGAGGCACTTATTGTTATAGCAGAAGAGGTGGCTTGATAAAGAGTGTCAACCCCATTATCATCAGGTATTGATCCTGTTATAGGAGCAAGAGGCCCTGTTAGTAAACTTAAATCAAAACCAGACCCTGTAGATGGTGGCAACGCATTATCTGTTATTGCATAAAATCTATTTTCTACAGAATCAAAAGTATATGTGTCAGGAATAATCTTATTAGTTCTCATGGTAATAGTAGCACCATCTCCAGGATACATTCCTATAGAAGTTTGACCTGTGTTTATTACATACTCACTAACATTTGATGTACCGCTAAATGTTACTTGATTAGACTCTAAAGGGCTAGTATATCCTCCACCACTCCATCTGTACTCATAATGCAATGTTTGTGCACCAGAACCAATTAACCCAGATATAGGAGACCCTAAAACTACAGAAACAACATTTAATGTTTGAGTAGCAACACAATTAAGGAATAATTTATATGAAGACTTTTCATTAGCGGTAACTGTAACAGTTGCAGTTGTCGGAAAGGACTGGTCTTTATCAATAGTTATTGTAGTAGGGGCTGTTAAATTATTATTAGTTGTTGTAATATTATTCCATTCTACAACAACATTTACGTCCATAGATCCTTGAGGATTTATAATAATATCAAATGTTCCTGTTGCTGTTGTAACATCAACTGTTACAGTTAAAGGTGCTGTTGTGTTTAATTTTTCTAGTTGTGTTCCACAAGATGATACTGGAACAGGAGTTGGTACGGCTATGTTGTTAGAAGAAAAAACATATTCATTCATATAAGGATCATATCCACCTAGCTTTTGTGTATTTAATTGATCTACAAATTTATCTCTAAAATAAGATCTCATTCCATAAGTTGACACTACTTCTAAAGAATCACTTTCAGCACTAGAACCAGTTAGTTTTATAATCGCCCCTCTTTTGGTATCACTAAAATACATATCTCTACCCCAACTTGTAAAACTTTCAGGATTAAAACTTATACCATACTCTTCAATTCGTGCTACTTGCTGCCCTAATATTGTTGGCGAAGCAATTATTGCACCCCCTCCTACCGAATCGCTTATTAGGTTTTTATTAGCTAAAACATAAGAAATTCTGTCTTCCTGAAGAACAAGAATATCTGTTTGTCTAGCGTGTAATTTTTTTATAGGCCCAAATACTAATTCACAATCTTTAAAATTAACTAAACCTAAATTAAATTCATTTAAATTATTTACATTAGAAGAACCGCTGTACACACCGCTATAGGTTAATCCTGCAAATCTATCAGCTTCTTTAAACAACGAATTGCTTACCGCCGAAACTCTTTCTCCAATGCGGAAAAAATTTGTTGTAGGTAAATCTCTATACCTATAACTTTCTATTCCGTTACCAAAAGTGTAGCAATCCGAAAATGGCAACGTAACTATAGCGGGAGTGTTAGAGGATATAACTTGGTTTTGAGATGAAGCACTACTATCTCCCATGTGAGCTAAATCACCATTTACGTCTGGTATAATATTATACATTTCAGAACTATCATAATACAAGTCCGCATCAGCTATATCAGGCTTTGTTTCAAAAGCCATAAGATTACTGTTTTTATTTATTACAATTTGACCCTCAACATGAACAGGCCTTTGATCATATGCAATACTTTTAGAACAATTATTTAATCTGACCACTAAAAACAACGCAGAAGATGGAGCCCCAGGTGATGACTGTTCAAACCAAAACTGTATTGTATCATCAGTTGATTGAGGGTTTGCATTTATTTGAGGATAATACACAGCGTCTATATCTAACTCCCCATCACTTCTCATAAAAGAAGAAGGGTTTAATCCTTCTTGATCCCAAAAATCTTTAAAATCAGAAGCAGCTTGTGAGGCAATAATCTCATATCTATATGGAACTGTTTCTGTATTAATACTGTCAACGCCCCACCAGGCTCTACTTCTCCAGCCTCTAAAAGTCATTTCTATACTTGCACCTACTGGTATGGTATAGTTTACATTATTACCTAAAGAATCTTCCTCACAACACATCTTTATTCTTATCAAAGGATTACAACTGGTTCCAGTAACTGTATCTTCAATAAATCCTGTATCTATTAATGAGTTAGGTTGTGTTGAGGCTACAAACCCTCTAGGCTGAATCTTCATATATAACCCTCCTGGTGCTCCAGAAGGCAAGTTTTCTTCGCCAGTTGCCCCACCTCTTGCTTTAGCAACAACTTCCAAAACAGTAGTCTCAAGAAAAGTATTTACTACAGTACCATTACTTTGTATCTTAACAGTTAAGATATCGCCCTTATTAACTATTGAACCTGCGTATCCTTCTAGCCTTACCCATGATATGCTAGCGTTAAGCTCATCAGTAAATATAGAATTAGAATATATTGTGTCGTAATTAAGAAGAGAAGGTTTTAATAAAAATTTATATTTAGTAGCCCAATATGGAGGTTTGTTATATATATAAGCCTTTATAACATTTAAATCAACAGAAGTAGATGCTGGAAAAAAAGCTGTATTATTTGGTGCTACTAAAACTGTAGTAGCCCTACCATAATCGTCCATATACATTATGCCTGCCTCATAATTTCTATTACTATGTAAACTAAAAAAATCTAAAGAATTTCTTATGTTAAGAGAAGAGTCTGTAGTAGCTCCTCTCGGTGGGTTAACTATAGGAAATACTGATGTATAGGTAAAAGCAAAATACTCATATACATTTGTTCCAGAACCCGTATTAGAACTATAATGAACTGAAGGTACTTGCAAAATTAAAGTATCGTCAGTAGAATTGCTAGATGTAACTGCTTGTCTGAACCCGTCTTGTGTAGAAGCGGCTGTCCAAAGACCAGCCGTTGTAAAATCAAATCCAGCAGGCGGAGTAATTTTACTATAAAACTGATCAGACAAAGAAAATCCATACTGCTGTGCTGGTGTAGTTATTTCGGTAATAGTAGATCCTGGTGTACCTGGCACCCCCGTCCCTACAGCTTCAGCCAACTCAATACTATTTAAAAAATCTGAATAAGTATTATAGGTGTTTCTTGCAACTACAGTAGCGGTTAATTTTAATGGAGAGCCTAAGGTGTTTGTTTTGAAAGTAGCGGGAAAGTCTGGATTACTTGCATTTCCAGTCAAGGCTTTATATCCATCAACACCAGAACCATAAGCCGCCGTTGATGTTATGTTTAGTTGAATACTAATCTGAGAAAACTTTTGTATAGGTAACGGAACAGTATCCCCAAGAACAGTTGAGTAGTTATCTAATACAAACCCAGCAGTTGAAAAAGGAACATAACCCCCAGTAGCAGGAGGGACTATAGCAGGGTTTATGTAATTATAAGCACCTCTTACTAATCCATTTTGAAATGAGTTTGGAAATACAACAGAATTAGTTATTCTATCAGATACTGGAGCTACCTCGTAGTCTATAGAAATTGGTTGCTTATCAATAGTTTCTATGTTATATTGATCTACATAGTTTCCATACACCAATCTATTACCCATAATAGTTTGTGCCTGTGCAAGTCTTGGTACGTTATCATATGTTCTTAATAATTCATCGCTACCCAAAACAGTATATATTTTTGAATTTGTAAAACGAAAAGATTGTATAGAATTGTCTGACCAACCTAAATCACTTTTATTAAACCTTTCTATTACATTAATAGTATTTTTAGCCGACTCTTTAAATAATAACTCAACCGCTATAACCAACGGGCCGCCTGTATTAAAATTTATATCAACAGAATTAAATTCATTTTCCATTCCTGAATTATAATAATTACCAAATTCAAAAGTAAAAAGCCCAGGCGAAAAAGCAGGTTTTGTAAATAAAGATGTAGCACTATATTCATTATCTAAATACTGATACCTATAGGCAAAACATATAAACTTATCTTTTATAAAGTTTTCATCTCCAACAACATTAGATAATGATATTGTTGGTGCAGTTAACTCATATTCAGTTACCCCTAAAGATGTTACATAAGAACTAAACCCTGGGGGTTTTACTATAACATTTAATTCTTCTTCAGTTATTAAATCACCAGAAGTACCTGGAGCAGGATAAGACCTGGTTATATTAATTTTTCTAGGAGGATTAAAGTCATCTGTAAAAAACAATAAATCTTCTAATAAATTTATACCTGTAATTAAAAAATTAGGATTAAAATTTAATACAGTTTCGCTTATAACATGATATGTAGTTGATTGAGAAGTAGTATTGAAAGACAATATCATATCTACCTTTAAAGAACCAGACATCGCTGAGGTAGGATCGTGAACAAACCAATATATATTTTCGTTTACACCATCTTCAAACGCACCTATACATTTAGCTTGTGAAGACAGAGTAACGCCATCATAAGATATATCGGTTAGTATTGTGTTTCCTTTTGAATTTTCAACAGCCCCTATTTCGGTAGTTTCAGTAGAGCCAAGCCTTACATTGAGAGCGTCTATGTATTGTCCCTTTGGAACTAAGCGTTCATCAACGCTTTTATTCATTTTACCTGCTATAAAATTAGTGTTAATATCCATACTACTTTATCCATTTACTCTGACCTCTCATATTCATCAGTAATCTACCAGGGTGCATATTACTTAATCTTAATTTAGCATTTCTTAATAATGAAGATTTTTCTTTTCTTGCTCTATTAACAATATATTCTTGCACCCCATACTTACTGTTAAGTAATGAATATCTTATGTATGCATATATAAATTCTTCAAATAATTTGTTTACATTAATTTTAGAATTATCTCCATTTTCCATTCCATCAGAAACATATTCTAAAACTACTGATTGACCACTCATGTCTGAACTAAAATATATAGCACCCTCTTGTTTATTAATAGTAAATAGTGGGTTTGAATTAGCTGTTTCGGTATTCATTCCAAATCTATCTCCAATTTGTCTTTCAAAATACCAACACCCATCAATACAATAACCCATTTGCCCGTTGAAAGGCCCTTGGCCTAAATACATCTCAGCCATACCGCCTCCTTGTCGTGATAAATCTACTTGTGAGTTTTCTGGTTTTGTTACATTACCATTAATATCAAAAAGAATTTTAGCATTATTATCTTGTAGGTATGCACTACTCCACATTGTTTGAATGTTTTCTGTCATAGGGTACAACACCCCGTCTTTATAATAAGATATTCTTACATAATTCACATAGTCTTGAGGTAATACAAATCTTATTTGTGCATCTACAGTTAATTGAAGGACTTTTATCTCCTTCATTGCATCATAGTTTAATTCTTGTATACCTCTTTTTGCATGAAACAAAACTTGATATCTTTCTACATTGTTTAGTATTTCGTTATTACCATTATATATTAGCATAAAGTTTTGAACTATATCTTCTAAACTTACATACTGATAGGATCCCCAGTTTTTTTCTAAAGGAGAGACATTATTGTTTTCGTAATATTGATAGTCAGTAATATATGCCATTTCTTATACTTGTATTTGGTTTTCTTGAACCTCTTCTGTAGATCCAAAATTATAAACTTCAGGCTCTCTTATTTCAATTCCCACATACTGACATATTTTTGCTATTAAACCTGGCTCGTCCGATAGTGGTAATTCAAAGTCTTGATAATCTGCCGCAGACGCATCAAACAAAGGTTCTCCTTCAACAATAGAAACAAAAGTCCATTTAGGAGGTTTAGGATATCTTATGTATTGTGTCTTAATAGCACCAGCAGCTTGTATACTTGTAGGATATACTGTAATGATGTTTCCGTCTAAAACAAAAGCAGGAAATAAGTTAGAGGGTGCTGTCAATGTAGAGCTTGTTAAGTAAAACAATTTATTTTGACTTACCCTTTCTACCTCAACTATTGTGTTAGCATCAAATATACTATAGTTTTCACCAACAAACGGAACAACAGAAGATGTAAATATATCGGTTGCTAAGTTTAATGTTACTGTACTAACTACAGAGTTTACAAATGACTCCGTTAAAGTGTCTGTGTTAACTACTAAACTTCCAGTTTGAGGAAATACAGTAAAACCCGTAACCCCTGTATCAAAACGAGGAGGTGAGGGTTGACCAATCAATGTCGTATTTATTAATTGATTAGTATTAGAAGAGGTTGTAGTTCCAGATGTTAAAAGAGTAGGGTAGTGAAAAACTTTATTTATTAAATAATAATCACTAGGTAAAGACCATGTGTTTGCTCCATTTCCACCCGTTAAAAACGCCTGGACTGAAAAAGAATCAATTACTTCTTCTAGTCCTTTTACTATATCTGCATATCCTGTTCCTGATTGTCTTAAGTTTTCTCTATTTATATATTGATTATATTGATAAAAATAATCTTCAAACAAATCCATTTGTGCTTGTTGAGCATACAAATTGAAATCTTGCGGAGATAAGTACCCGTAATTATTTTTATTTATAATTGCCAATACTGTATTCCTAACATTGTTAATCATAGCCATGGAAAATACATTTTAAATATATACAAATATAGCAAAAAAAAAGAGGTTACTTTTTTTAGTAACCTCTTAAGAATTGTTGTTAAAACTATTAAGCTGCAACCACGCTTTCTACTGTTATAACCGCATTTTCAAATATCGGCATTTGAACTCTTGCAGCAGAAGGGCCAGGAGGCTCAGGCATATCAACACCTATATATCCTCTCTTCATAGCTTCTTGTATTGCAATAGCAACAGCCCTCCCTGATCCTTGATCTGAATGGTCTATTGTAACTACATCATTATTAACTGTGTTTAACTGAATTTTAGTTTGTTCTGCTCCTACTCTGTCAGCTAAAACTATTTGATCCATTTGAATTAAATATGTTGAAGATACAGATGTATCAAAAACATTATATGAATCTCCAATAGCTCCCACAGTAGATCCACATCTAAATCTAAAGTTGTCAATAACAACAGATACAATCTCACTAAAGTTTTGCGTAGTGTTCTCGTACACATCTCCAACGCTAACTGTAGTTAAAAAGTCTTCTCCGTTTTCATAAACTTCAGTTGCTGGTGCTTCAATAGTAAATCCATCATTAAACAAAGTTGAGCTGTTAAATATATCAGCAGTTAATGTTAATGATGTTTCGTTAATTAAAGCAGCTACAGTAGTTTGTGTATTAGCCGTTGTGTTCTTAACAATATCTCCAACTCTAACTTTACGAGTTGTAAATGTTGCTGTAGAAGAATTTAATTGCTTCTCCTTACGAACAGCATAGGATTCTGATCCTGCGGCAAACAAGTCAGTTGCAAATGTTAGCTGTGTCTCAGTAACTCCAGTACAAGCAGCTTGAGTACCAGCAGTAATATTGTATGCAATATCTCCTACAACTACTCCGTCAGTTACAAAAGTTGCAGAAGTGTCATTTAACTGATTAGTTACGGCAGTTCCGTTAGTACCTACAGCTAAAGCTGCGGATACATTTGCTGGCACAACTAATGCTAAAGCACCTGAGGCAACTACTGTATTAATCGGTATCTCTAAGTATTTCGCTCTCATATAATTAAGCGTTTACTATAGAAGTTACAGCCTTAGGCAAAATCATTTCGTAATATGGAGAAGTCCATGAAGTTGATAGTGCAATTTCTATTGAGTTTACTATATCTAAATATACATCTGAATCTACTTGAGCGGCTGTAGTTATAGTTGTAGTCGTATTATCAACGTAATCTATTGTTACTACTGCTGCTGTAGCAGATGCTGTAGCTACGGCCTTAATACCGTTACAGCTAATTAATTGACCTGTAAAAGGTGCGTTTGTAATTTTTAAGAATTTTGTCATTTTATAAAAAGGTTTTAATGATTATTAATTATCAAAGATACTGAATCTATTTATCTTTCTTTAAGGCTTTTTTTAACAACTTAAAAGTTTCTAAACCATCATCAGATTGCATATACGAAGCTACAATATAATGAGCCTCTTCACCAAAAGGAACTGTAAGTAATTTACTCTTGTTCTTTTTTAAATTAAAGTATACGTCTTTTCTGTTGTTTTTAAAACTTAACAAGCCTGCTGCAAAAAACTGAGCTACTTGATCTTGTAGCTCCAACATAGGATCGTCTAACACTTCTAAAAATTCAAAAGGCTGATGTTTTGCATAAACTAAAACATCTCTTTTTAACTCAGGTATAGACATCTTATCAACAGCAGAACCCATAAACACTCTACATACTGTTAATAGCTTATCAGTATCTAGTTCTCTTGCTAAAATTTGTGCGTCTAATTCTGCCTCTACATATTCTAATTCTTGAGCGGCATCTTTTTGTTTGTTTATTTCTACAAATACAGTTCCATTACCAGGGTGTAAATGTAAAAACTCTTGAAGTATTTGATTTTGTTTTGGTACTACTAACATACCATCTTCAAATACTATTGGTTCTAATATTGCATTTCCATCTTGACTATCTTCAAATGGACTTTTTTGATTTCTTGCATAACGAAGCGGTCTGTTCTGTCCTGTTTCTTCGTCAAAATGTAATAGTGGAGATCTTCTATTATGGCGAGATGCCAGCATAAAAGATAAAGGTCTTTTGTTGCTTACAAGTCTATAGACTTTGTTTTCAAATATTGGTTTTTTCATTTTATTTAATTTTAATTTAAGTTAAAAGAAAGAGGGGGTTACTAATAGGGCGTTTGCGTGCATGACTTTCGCCCCCTCTATTCTAGGTAAAAATACTATCTAATTACTGCTGAAAGATAAAGAAGTTATTCGCTCCTAAAGTACATACAGCTCTTTCAGATAAGAAGTTAACAGTCATACTATCGCTAGTATTTGTTCTTGCACCACCAGCAGAACCAGTAATCCAAGTTTTATAACGTCTGTCTTCTGTTTCTGAAGCTCTGTACCTTACATGAAGGAATGGTCTTTTTGCGTTCTTTCCTAAGATTTGGTCATAAACTGTAGTTGATCCAGCAGGAACCATAAGTCCATTTACTGCACCACCTTCTAAACCACCTCTCATTGTAGGGTCGTTTAGATATTTCCAGTCAGACTTGTAGAAGTCATAACCTCTACGGAATCCTGTGAAACCTAAGTTTAAAGCCATGTCTTTATCATTATCAAATAAACCATATGAAGTACCACCCGCTCCGTAAGAGTTTTGTGCTGCTAACATATCGTCAATATCAAATGAGAAATTTCTATTTACAAAAAGTACATTTTCTTCAATAGCACCTTGCTTATCTAATCTCTGAATAACTGAGTCAAAACCTGCTAAAGTAACTGGGTTACCTCCACTCCAGATGTTTCCTCTGTTTTCAACTGCCCAGAAAATTCCATCAGATCCAGATTGGTTTGCTACTGAAAGTCCACCACCAACATTCTGGATAAAATCTCCAGCTCCAGATGCTGCGTCTGCTGGTACAGTTTCTACCATTGCTGTTTCTAGGTAATCTTCAAAACGTAATCTAGTTTCATGCTCTGATTTTAAATACCATAAGTATCCATTAGCACCATTTTCAGTTGTAACTTCAATCCAACCGATTTGAGCCATATCAGATCCATTTACTGTATACTGGTCTTTAATAATAATAGGCTTGTTGTCAAAAATGAAATCTTGAGATTCGTTAGAACCAACCATTCCGTCTGTTCCTTTTGCAAATTCAGATCCATAAATGAACATAGTTGCAGTTGTTCCTGCTCCTGCCCATGCTTGTCCTGTAGCTTCATAGTAACCCACCTCAAATACGTTTGGTAAGGCTGCTGTTGGAGCAACAGTAACTACTGCTTTATTATAAAGAGTTGTTCCATTTGTTTCAAGCGAGATCATAACTGTCTGTCCTTGACGTATCGCTGCTAAACCATTAGCTGGCGATGACGATGCTGGAGGAGAAGCTGGTCTAACTTGTGCTAAAGGAATAGTCCATGTAGCGTTGTCAGCTCCTGCTATTGCTGGAGTTGTCATTGCTGTATACTTACTATGTAATCTTCCTTGTTCTGCCCACTTAATCATATCTGAGTTAGTTGGCATTTCAGCACCTACCATTCTTAAGAATGATGCTACTGATCTATTTCCATAACGCTCAAATTCTTTCTCATAAGTATCTGGTAGATACTGACTTAGAAAGTCAAAGTTTGTTATGTAGTTTGTTCTTGTGGCTACTTGCTGAGCACTTGGCTGCAAGTCAAAGCCAGGGACTGCGTTTACTGACATTTTTTTATTGTTTTAATTGTTTATAATTTTTTTAAACTTCTAATTTTGAGTCCTCTTCCACTATCATTGGATTTTACTGCTCGTATGGTTCTACCATCTTTTGTTACGCTTTGTTGTGATTGTCTAATATCCATATTAATGTTTTTTGATTTCTTTGAAACATTATCTACAGTATCAGACACACCTTGATCGTAAAAAAACTTTGCATACTTTTCTGGATTCATAGCCATAGATAAAGCTCTATGGTATCCTGACGCATCTTTCATTAAACCATCTTTGTCCATGTATTTATTTAAAAATGTATTTACATCAGATTGTAGATTTTTTAATTCAGTTGCATCTCCAGGCTTAAAAGTTAAATCTTTTTCTCCAACCTTGAACTCAAAACCTTTGAACTCGTTGTTGAAAACCTCATCGGTTTTCTTGAGAAAATAATCATATCTTTTAGCATTTGCCTCTTTAACAGTATTAGATTCGTCTATGTAACTTTTATAAGCATTTAAACTTTCTTGGTCTTTATCAGATAACCCACTCCCACTTGACTCAAGAGGAATTTTATATTTATCTTTTTGATCATTGAAATATTTCTTTGCTTTCGCAAGTTCTCTTTTTTTCGCTAGCTTTAATTTTTTAATAGACTTTGGCTCGTCAATTTCTTCATCAAAACCAAAACTATCATCAATTAAATCTTGAATATCCACAGCGTCTAAACCATCTTCGGTTTCACTATAATATTCTGCTAACAGTTGATCTGAGTCCATAGTAGTAAAGTCTTTTTGTAATCTATAAAAGTCTTCTATACCACGACCCGTTTCTTTTTTATACTTTAAATATGCAGAAACATCTTCTGGTAATTCTTCATTTGCTTGTGTTTGTGCAAATAAATCATCAACAGATGATATGTCTTTATCATATCTGTTTTTAATATATGTAAGAACGTCTTTGTCATTTAGCTCTGACAAGGGAGCTTTTTCTTCAACAACTTTCTCTTCAGTTGCTTGAGTTTCCGTAGTTTCAGGTACCTCTACTTTTTCCGTTTCTTCAACTTTTGGAGCTTCGTTTAACTTTTCTTCATGCTTTTCTAAAAGCTCTTGCTCTATTTGTTGAGTTGATTTTTCTTCTTTTGTAACTTCTTTTACTTTAATTTCCATTTTATTTAATTTAATTTATACAAAGTTAATAATTATAATACAGCTTTTTTAAGGCTATCGTGGGTCAAACTCAGCTAAGTCAAAACCATCTAAACTATCTTCATTAGATTCAAAAGTTATAGGTGGTAAATTGTTTTTTCTTTGTGTAATCATTTGTGATTGTTGAGTAGACTGTTGACTTATTCTTTTGTCTTTTGCTTTTTCTCTGTTTTGCTCTCTTCTGTTAATAGCTTGCTCCTCATTACCTTTTAATTGCATTTGAAACTGAAACTCTGTTAACATTAACTGTTCTTTCAAAGCGGCCTCGTTTTTAAGTTTTTCTATTTCAAAACCTACTTCAGCTTGCTTAACTTGCATTTTAGATTGAGTTTCCATTTGTATTTTTTGCATAGCAATTTGAGCCGCAGCTTGTTGAGATTGCATATTGTTTTGTTGTTGCATTTGCATCTCTTCTGCTTTTTGCTGTTGCTCTTGTTTTTGTTTTTGCTTACGCTTTACTTTTAACAACTGATTTGCCATTTTAATATTTTTAATTTCTCTAATATCAATAGCATCTTCTAAGTCTATACCTCCTTTTGATAAAGCCATTTGTATGTTTTGCTCTAGCATAGCTTTTTGTTCTGCGTCTGGAGACATTTCTATAAATATTCCAAAATCATATAGATACAAGTTCTTTATATCTTCTAGTAATCCTAAATTATATTTTCCAATTTGCATAGCAAATTCATCTGCAAAATCAGAATACTCTAAAACATCGGCCGTTCTAATAGATAGTGCCTCGGCTAAAGTTTGAGTCAAATATAAACTTCCCTCTAAAATATGTCTAGTTGCTGTGTTAGAATTTAAAGCCGCTAATTTTTGAACACCCACTAAAGAATAAGCGTCTGGAGTAGATCCGTCCCTAGCCTCATTTAAACCTGTTACTTGCCTAATCATATCTAAATAATGATTATAGTTTCCAATTAACATTTGCATTTTTTGCGAACCACTTGATGATGTTAGTTGTGTTATAGGAACTCTTGCGTTATTAAACTCACCATCTTGAGTATAGCTTCTACCAACTACACTACCTGTTTGAAAATACAATCTCAAAGCGTCTGATGGATCATAAGCATTTCCTGTTCCTAGATCAACTTCATTCATTCCATCTGCATCTATAAACACGCCATCAGGAACCACCTTAGATATTACTTGCTGTAGTTTTAAATGAGTTAGTTGTATTAAATCTGCAAACGGAATCATTCTTCTAACTAAAGACTCAATGTTTCCTTTATACATTCTTGGTGCTGTAGCAACATAGTTAGCCATAGCATATTGACTTGCTGATTGAGGCCTAACCATATTTTTAGACATCTCCCACTTAAGTAAAATATTAGTACCCATAACCATAACTCCCTCATACCAAACGTCTATTCTTTTTTCTACCCTTTCAAATTTTCCTTCCTCCATCATTTCTTTTGGTGGGTTAAATTGATCGTCTTTAGGTACTGTGGTAAAATTTCCTTCTGCTGTTTGTTTTTTCTTGTAAACAAAACTTTCGGTAGATTTATAATTAAAATATAAAAGAGTACAAGTATCTCTATAGAACATACTGTTTTCATACATTTGTGCTACATTATAATAATCATACCATGACTGGCTGTATTTAGAAATCTCAGCCATATCTTCCTGTGTTAAATCAGGATTTATTTTTATCACCTCTGTAATCGGAACAGTTTTAATTTCGCCCCAATAAAAACAATCTTTAAAATAAGGGTCTTCTGTGTAACTGTAAACAACATTTGCTGGATCAACATACTTAACCTTTATACCATCTCCTAACTGAAACTCATGTTTTACTACAGATATTCCCAAAGTCATTAAATCCATATCACATCTTTTACGAACTTGGTCGTAATGATTTTCTTCTAACATGGTATTAATAGCTACTTCGTTAGCAATTTCTACGGCAGGCTTATAATTCATTTGCATATAAAGCTCCATTTCTAAATCGCTCTCTGGTAGCTCTTCAGGGTTTACCTGAAAAACATTCATATCAAAATCCTGCTCTATCTGTTTGAATAAGGGTTTTGCAATTACATTAGTCTCTACCATCTGTTGAAACTCTCCTCGTTTTTCAGAAGACATTGCGTCTTGAGCGTAAGTCTTAACTGTAAATAAACGATCACTCATTCCGTTTACAACTATATCTACAAACTTAGGTATAATAGGAACTGGTGTCCAGTCTAAATTTAAATAAGATAAATCACCATCTACTGCTAATTCATTTTTATATTTTGCTATTGACTGCTCTCCTCTACTATATAATCTTAATCTATTAAACTCTAACCATTGACTATAAAACCTACATTGATTAACTCCTTCTTTTCTAAACCATTCATACTGAATTGCCTGTCCTACTTGCAATCCAAACTCGTTAGTTTTTTTTTCTGAATCAGGAGCAAATTGATTAGGAAATGTTGCTGATTTTATATCTATAGATACTTTCTCCATTATCTTATTATTTGACTTAGGGAACTCTTATTATTATATCTTGCAAAGTTAATACTTATTTTTGATTTTTGTTTAGTGGGTGTGTAAAGGTGTTTTTGATTTGCCATTATAGCTAAGCCTGAGCTAATAGCTGCATCAAACTTAGTTCTCTTGCTTATATCAAACTTTGCCCAGTCCTCTAAAGTACGTTGAAAATACATAGTTCCCATATCATCTGCATCTCTATACGTTCCTGAAAAATCTAATCCTATATGTTTTTCTATGTAAGATTCTATGGCTGACGCATGAGATTGCTTTACGTCTTCTGAGGTGTTAGGAATACCTCCCAACTCTCTTTCAGTTTTAGATAACTTATTATAAGTTTTATCTGGCCTGTTTAGACTAAATCCTCTATATCCTCTATTTTTCAAATGATACAATAATCTCGGTTTGTTATTCTCACATAAAATTGGCATACCATAAAAAACACACGCCATCAACACTTCTTCAAAAAATATTTCTGCGGTTTGCGGACGAGCAATGTATTCTAAAAAAAAATGATTAGAAGGACATTCTTCCATATTAAATTTTGTCATTCCATGCAAAGCACCATTAGACCCTTTACCTACAACAACCCCTGAAATATCATAAGAATCACACCCAAAAGTTCCTAAGTGTTCATTACCAGGATATTTAATTCCGTTCTTAGTAATAACTCTGTTTTGTAAGTGTGCTCCTGGAGTCCAAGTTACTAAAAATCTACCACTTTTATTTGGGCTAAAAATTACCTTGCTATCTTTAATACCATTTGCCCAAGAAAAAGACCCTCTTGTTGTGTGTTGCCCTAACATAAGAGAATCATTATAATCAATTTGTTGGTAAATTTTAGTTAAATTAAACAGAGATTGTTTGCTCTCATCTCTAAAAGCATGAGACTCAGTTCGTGGAAATTGCCTGTAAAATTCATTCAGAGCATCTGGATCTTGAGCCAAAGAATCAACTTCGTTCTTCCAATAATTTATCGCACCAGTTGTTATTTCTTCTCCATCAATACCCATAATAGGTTTCTCAGGAGTGTCTAATACTGGCATACCATACCTGTCTATGTATCCTTCAAAGTTCCATTCCATTGGAATAAACAAATTGTATAACCCAGATTTTGTCTGTCCGTTTGAATTTCTTTTACCGCCATCGGAATCTTCAAATAAAAATTTAAAATTTCTACCTCCTTTGTCAAGAGCATTTGACGTTGATCCCATCATACATTTACCAATAATTTTACTACCTAATCTTAAACAAGTTTTTGTTACCCTCCAGTTATTTAAAATGTTTTCAGGCTTTTCCCACTTACCACTTTCATCGTGTAATAGGTATTGTAGTTTTTCACCATCATAAGAGTTGTCTGATGTATTTTTCCAGTCAATAGTTGTGTCAAGCCCGTCAAGGTCTTCATTACCAACGTCATACATATTTTTTTTAGTAATTTTAGAAGCGGGCACACGATAAGCTAATTCTGTTTTTGGCTTGTCCATACCATCTTGAATTGGCTTAAAAAAGAAAGGGTAATTATTAGATATAGGAACTACCTTGTCTGTAAACATTTTTTTTGCATCAGCTCCTGTTTTAGAAAGTATTCCTATTCTAGCATCTCTAGTTATAGTGGCTTGATTTACGCCTTCACATGAACTCATAAATGAAAACCCAGAACGTCTAATTTTTAAATAACACATTCCGAAACTTCTTTTGTCTGCTTTACAAGCCTCCCAAAATAAATAAAATATTCTGTTTGCTTCTCTAAAGTCTGGGTGTCCTACATCTATCTTTGTCCATTGCAAATACATATAGTGAGTACCAGTAATATATGTAGGTTTGCCATTATTTTTAAACCAATATCCTTGTTCTCTTTTGTCAAATTCTTGCTCAATATAATCTACCCATTGTGATTTAAAGTTTGGAGGGGCCTCATGCCATTGAAATATAGTTTGTATTCGTTTTAAAACTTTTGGCAATTCTTTTGCGGCCCAAACCTGGTCTTCTCTTTTTTTATCTTGATTGTCAAAAATTTCAGGAGTTTTAGGCAAGCCTATCTTTACATTGCTTATTTCATAAATTTCTCCTAAAGTACCATCTCTTGATATAATTATAATATCATATTTTTCATTATAACCATACAGCCATGTTTTTGCTCTATTTTTAGTTGAGATTACATTTTTAGGAATGTAATTTTTTATAACTTTATATATGCTATTTTGATCTTGACTCTGCAAATCCTTTAGGTGTTTGGTTTTTTGTTTCTACTGTATTTCCTTCTAATAAATTTCTTTCCTCCTCTATCCTTTTTAAAATTTCAAATGCGTCCATAATACATAGCTTTTTTGTTGCCGCTGCATTTTTTAATCTATCTGCTGCTAATTCATCATCAGCATCAAACTTAATAATATCTTCTTTAGCTACTTTAATTAGTTGAGTAACAGCCTTTTCCCCCGCAGTAATAATCTGAAACCTTAATTCTTTATTCATTTATAATAGTTGTTATATTATTAGTAAACATTCTGTATAGCAACTCATCTTCTACTGTAAACTCATACTCACTTTCAGGTGTATAAATAACAGTATCTCCAGCACTAACTCCTAACATTTCTAATTCTTTGTTAATATATTTTATAGTCCCTTGTAATCTTTCATACTTACCTTGCTTTGCTAAAAACGATTTTTTTACTGGTAAAGGTTTTACAAAACAATATTTACTATGAGACTTCCATTTATTATTATGTTTAAACAAAAAAAACTGATCTAAGTCTACAAAAAACAAATTGTCTTTGAAATAGCTTTTACCACTTTTTCTTCTACCATACATATCATTGTAAAATTTAAAAACATTATGATGAACAAGTAAAGTATCACCAACACTAACCTCTCCATTATAATTTAAAGGTAGTTCTTTTACTATTGCATAACGATTTGAAGATACATGATCTTCTTCAGATACACTTGTTATAAAATCTAAATTATCAATTTTTTTTATATTATCATACCTCCTGTCATTTACAGGCTCTACAATAAACGAGTGCACCGACCTCATTAAAAATTAATATTATATTCTAAAGTAATTGGTAGGGTGTATAAAAACTCTTTCCATATAAACACCTCTTCGTTTTTAATTACCCAAAGTTTATATGATTGTGAATTTTCATTAGCTTGTATTAAGTGTATTTTATATTCACCACCTAAAACAGGCTGATTAACTATGTAATGCATTGAACCCGACTTATAGTCAGACCCAATGGAAATCTTTCTAATATCCATTTTATTTTATTTGTTTGTTTCTACTAAACCCTTATTTATCTCTTCTGTTATTTCTTTAACAATTTCGTAGGTACTAATCGGTAAAGATTGTAATAGTCGGTTTATATGTTTAATAGATTCTTCATTTAATTCTACTTTCATTTAATTTAATTTACATTACCTAATAAAATTCGGTAATCAGTTCCATTAATTTTTACTTCCCAATAAGCCTCTGTGCTTACAGCGGTTTGAGTTACAGTTCCTAAGTTTCGTCCATTTATAATAGAACCGAAAGCTATTTGGTTGTTAGCGTCAGTAGTTGCCGCATCTCCAATACCAACAGAATAACTATGCTGAACATTTGCCCCACGACCAAGAGCAATAGACGATATTGCTTCTGATCTTGCATTATGTCCGATAGCTATAGAATCATCAATTCCTGTTCCCGCAGAGGCTATTGAATCTCTACCTATAGCTATTGAATCTTCACCTTGTGCCATCGCTTCAGTTCCTATTGCTATAGTATGCCCCTCTATTATTCCTGTAGTATTAAATCCCTGAGCTTTATATCCTATAGCTATATTTGCCTCTCCTGTTACTGTAGCGTTAGAGTTAGTACCTGATTCATTTCCTATGTAAACACCTCTTGTATCGGTTGTGGCACTATTTTTTACATAACAAGATTTATATCCTATAGCAGTAGTAAATGCTCTTCCCTCATTGTCTTGTAAAGCCAACCCTCCAATACCAATTTGACCTACTGTTGGTGCTGTGCTTGAGGTTCCTGTAGCTCCTTTTCCTGCGTTACTCCCAATAAATACTTGATTACCATAATTAGTGCCTACAGAAGCCGCTGTCGATCCAGGGTATTGAAATGCTTCATATCCAATAGCGACAGCATGTGTTGCGGCTGTATGTCTATCGGTAGGAAAGTCTGGCGTTCCAGCCATAGCTCTCGCACCTATAGCGGTTCTGCCCATAGGAAGAATCTGGGTATCATCATCTCCTGAATTAGATAAATTATTTCCTGTTTGATACCCTATAGCAACATCTTGACTTGCAATTCCATATCCATAAGCTCTATAACCTATAGCAATATTTTGCTGACCAGCTCTAGCTGGATAAGGCTGTGTTCCTACATTAAGATTTATACCTCCAGCCTCAGATCCTAAAAAAGTATTATTACTACCCGATCCAGTCCAACCTCCAGCATAAGTCCCAAGATTTGTATTGTGATTTCCTGTAGTTAAATGAGCACCAGCGTTACCACCTACATTTACATTACCAAATGCAGCCATAGCATCTGTAGTTGGGCCACCTGCTGAATTTGTAAATAAATTGTCTATAGCACCAATTCTTATATTATTTAATGCAAGACTAGAAATCAACTGACCACGAATACCTATATCTCTTGTTCCTACATTTAATCCATAACCACTTACTGGTCTATTACTAACAGTTTGAGTTGGATCATAATTTAAAAGTGTTGAGTCATTTGTTAATGAGCCAGGAACTGTTTTAGGAGTAAAAGAAATAATATTGCCATCTACTAGAGAGTCATTGTCTCTAAACTGAGGAATAAATGCTTCTACCCATTGAGATGCAACTACTTTTTTTGTTCCTTTAGCTCCAGTCCACGAACCAAAACTTATTGTTCCTGTGCTGTTTATTGCTGCTATTGTTAGCTTTGCTTGCGTGCCTTCACTTCCTTCGTTAACTACAAAAACAGTATCACTTATAGTCCAGTCTTTTCCCGCTGAATAAACCGAAGCACTTGTTATACTTCCAGAACTACCTACCCCTGTTACTTTTACAAATAAAGCACTACCAGGTTCTACTGAATTGTCAACCGAAGTAGGGTATATCATGTTTAATTCATATCCTGTTCCAGCAAGAGTAACCTGTAAAGAACCAGCTCCACCTACTCCAACATTAGTATCTCCTGTTCCTGATCCTGATTGAAACCTAACATCTCCTTGTAAATCTTGTGCACCAATTATAATTTTATTTACTCCTGCTGCGGCTGGATTGCCCCAGTTAAATCCTCCTGCCCCGTCTGATGCTAATACTTGATTTAAATTTCCGTTACCAGGTGCACCAGCTAGTTTTGATGGTGTAACCCCTAATGTTAAATCACTTGAACTTCCAGTTGTTATTGAAAACTCTGTTCCATTTAAAGTTAATGAAGTTGAATCTGCCGTATATGTTGTGTCTGTATCAGTAACATTTATATCAATAGAAGTTCCTGTAACTGTGGTGCTTACAAAACCTGTACCACTACCAGTTATAGTAAACGAACCTGTATTAGTAATTGCTGTTCCTACAGTTCCAGCAGAGTCAGTTAAAGAAACTGATGTTACTGGATTGCCCCATGTTGCGTCTCCTTTTAAATAAGTTCCTTCTTCTCCAATAGCAGGAGGAGGTACTGTTCCTTTTAAACCTACTGTTGAGCTTGTTGCTCCTGTAAAATTATTAATATTTAATGCTGGAACCGCAGGGTCTGTGGCTGAGTCTACAGTTAAAGGTAAAGTAACTGATACTCCTGTTAGCGTTCCTGATCCTGATGGTGTAGCCCATGTTCCATCTCCTTTTAAAAACTTATCGTAGTCAGTTCCACCATCACCTATTGGTTGAGGAACCAATCCTGTTGTTCCATCATTTCCTGATGAGGCTCCTGTAAATACACTATACTCTGTGTTTGGCGGAATAGACCATGTGTTGTCTGCTCTTAAATAAGACTGAGTTACTGTTGTACCAGTTAATCCAGAGGTAGGGGCTGTTAACCCAACTGTTAATATATTTGTAGCAGTAATATCTAAACCTATATAACTGTAGTCTACAGCATTTATAGTATTTACTTGTTCAGTAAATGTTAGAGTATTATTTGTATCATTTATTGTTCCTGCCGTACTTGCAGGGCTTGTAGCTATACCAAAAGAGCTCATTCCCGTTCCTGACGCATCTATTAAAACAGCATTTCCTGTAACAGTCAATGTTACGTCTGTTCCTGCATCTAACTTAACTATATCAGTTGTTCCATCAGATCCTAATAATGTAATATCAGCATCGCTTCCATTTTGCACAACTGACAAATCATAAGTTGATTGAACGTCTGGTACCGAAACATTTATATCGCCAGTTCCAGAGATAGAAGATATTGTAACCTGTCCAGTACCGCTGGAACCACCACCTGTCAACGTAAGTATTTCTGATACTGTATAGCCCGCTCCACTTGAGTGAACGATTGCCGTTAGAATTTCTCCTGAACCACCAATACTATTTACTTTAATTGTAGCTCCTGTACCCGTTCCTGTATTAACTGTTGTTCTGTAAATTCTACCAACAACATAATTAGTACCTGCTGTAGTTATTGTTCCGCTAATTCCTGTTACTCCATCTTCACCAATAGTAACATCTCCAGATGGAGATAAAGTTACGTTACCACCAAAACCTGTTCCATAACTACCTCCTATTAATTTTAATACTCCTGTATTAGTTAACGTAAGAACCCTTGTCCCTGAGTTTAATACAGACCCTATTCCAGCTCCACCACTTATTGTAACTGTTTCTCCATCATCTATATCAGTTGTATTAGCTGGAGACTGATTATCTGAAAGTGTCCAACTTGTGTATCCTCCAGAACCTGCGTCCACCCACTCCATATATCCTCCTGTTGCACTATTATAAGCAACTACCTGTCCGTTGGTAGGGTTGCTTGGAACAAGTGTAGTTCCTAAAATAAACGCTGAGCTTGATGTTCCGTTATCATTTTTTATTGTTAACTGAGTATCTGTTAAAACACTACCTATACTGGCTACCGCTTGAATAGTAGGTATTTCTGTACTTAATGTTATCCCCAACCCACTCACAGCAGATGTTGTTCTCAAAAGAGTTGTTGTGGCAGCTTGTTCACTAAAAGTAAATGTGCCTGTGCTTGTAATTGCCGTTCCAGTAGCGGCTGCACTATCTGTTAATGAAACACTTTGAACAGTTCCTGTGCCTGAGCCACTAAAGTCTAAATCTATAGCATTTCCTGTTGCAGTAAAAGTAGCACCACCAGTACCTTGTAATGTAAAGTTACTTGATCTTGTTCCGTCAGAATTTGTTATGGTAATTACATTAGAATTTTCAGTTACTGTTAAATCCCAATCTTTACCCGCTGGCTCTGAAAATCTTCCGTTTTGTTCATAATAAGTTCCAGTTGCTATACCATCTATTTCTATAACCAAATCATTATTAGAACCTACTTGCAATACCTGTATTCTATCTGATGCAGCATAACCTGATCCTCCAGAAACAAAAGTTAAGTCAGACAATACTACACTACCAGTAGAGGTAGATACAATATTTACTACTATTCCAGATCCTGAGCCTGATAATGCTACTGTACTTAAGTTGTTTGCAATGCTATATCCTGTTCCTGTCGTATCGTCATCATAAAAAGCTGTCGTTAATCCACCTGGCCCTGTCGTTATAGAGGCGTTTGTTATTAGAGAGGTTGATATAGTTGGTGTTGCAGCTACTGTAGAATCAACAGTCATATCTAAATATGTAGTGTCAGCTACTATAATACCAGTAACAGTTCCTGTTCCTGCACTTGCCCAAGAAGGAAATCCTGTAGCCCCTCCTGAAATTAACACTTGACCAGCCGTTCCTCTGTCTGTATTTAATTCTATAAAAGCATTAGAAGCTAATTTTAATCCACCACCAGCTAAACTAAAGTCTCCCGTAAGAGCAATGTTTTGCGTAGCTGTGTTTCCGTTATCTAATACTTGTTGTAAATTTTCGTTTATCCCCGCAACTGTTTGCCATGTAGGCGTTGAATACTGTCCGTTTGAAATTAATGCTTGACCTGATGTACCAGGATTACCAACTAATAATAACTCTGTATTTGGCCCTGTTAAACTTAAATGTCCTTGTGATATTGTAATTCTTCCTTGTGTTGCAGCTTGTGTTGGAAGTGCATCTCCATTTAAAATAATATTACCTTGACCAGTTATACTATTTGTTCCTGCTAAACTAATTCCTCCTGTACCAGTAAATACTATACTACTATTTAATAGAGTGTTTCCTGCTGTAACAACCTGTTGTAGAGTAGGGGTTGTTAATGATGGAGCACTTGTCCAGGCTAATCCTGTTGCTGTTGCACTTAGAAATTGTCCTACCGAACCAAATTGATAAGTCCCCGTACCATCATCAATACCAATCTGAGACTGATCGCTCACTAATAAGTTTACACCATCAGATAAAGTTGCGTTATTAAAAAATGTTGAAGGCCCTGATACTTGAAAGTATGATGTTCCTAAAATAGATAGTCCACCTGCTGATTGAATAGTAAATACTCCTGTTAAGTTGGGGTTAGCTGTTGCAACTGGACTGACAAGCAAAGTGTCATTCCACGATTGATTTAAGCCTGGTGAATCACCCCACGATATCCCTGTTCCTGTTGATAATAAAACCTGACCATTTAAACCATGAGATCCAAGTCCTCCAGCCGATATAGTCGTTGGAAATATATCATTAGCACTTATACTTGATCCTCCTGCATCTGCACCTCCATTTAACTCAATGTTAAGAGTAGATATATTACCTACCCCTAACACAGAGTTTAAATCTTGATTGGTTGCTGCTCCCCCACCTATTGAGCTAACTGTAAAAGTTACTGTCTTATTGTTATCATTAACATCTGTACCAATTAATAAATCATTATCAGCAGGTGTTACTGTTGGATAAGCAGTAGTGTTTTTAATTTTAGCCATAGGGTTGCATTTTTATTTTTCTATCTTCAAGTCAGCAGATTCTTCTGCTGGAGCATCTGAAACCTCTCCAGTTTGTAAATCAATAGTAGCGTTTTTACCATACTTTTCCATTAAAGAAACCTCTTCTTTTTGAAACTTTTCTTTAACTTCAGCAATCTTTTCCATTGTTTGGTTTTGCTGTAATATAGTATCACCCAAAGTCATTTTTAAAGTATTGAACTCTGCTTGTAATCCTTGAAGTAATGTTAATTCTTCTTCCGTTAGTTTTTTCATTTTTTTAGTCATTTGATTATATTTATTTTTGTTATTAATTTAACAAAGATACAAAAGTTTTTTTATGTAATTGTTATGGAGTGTTGGTGCTCCAAGTTGGGTTGTTAACCCCTGTTCCCGTATATCCATTACCTGTGCTATCCGTATAAGATGTACCAGTTCCCTCATTAAATCTCCACCATGCCTCAAGAGATGCTGACTCAGTATAGTTGCCAGAATTTGAACTTAAATCTATTGGTGTTCCACTATTATAAATTGCAGCCATATTACTTGAGTTAAGTGCTTTATTAAAAATGGCAGCATTGTTTATTTCTCCATCAAATATGTTTGATAAAGTTGAACCCGATCTTGTCCATACACCAATATTAGAATTACCACTATATGCTAAATTAACATTTGAATTTCCTGAATTAAAAGTTGAGCCTGTATATTCAGAACCATTAATATATATCTTCCAGTTAGCAACAACATCATAACTATTTGTAGGAATAACCCACGCAAGATGCTGCCATACGCCTGTAGATATTGTTCCGTTAACGGCCCCTTTAGTTAAACGATTACTAGAACCAGCTCCAGGAGTAGAGCCGTTTAACCCAAAGAAATGAAAAACAAAAGCAGCATTTCTATTTACTAACATTTGTATTCCGTAATAATTATTAGTACCACTTACGCCCAAAGAAAAAATTTGAAAAGAAGTAGTTAAATCATCAATATAAACCCACGCTGAAAATGTATATCCATCGCCATTTATTTGAGCTTCTGTAGGATTTAATCCTGTGTTTTGTCTATTGCCTAAGGATATGTATTGATTTGACCCATTACCTTCTATAGAATAATCTGTAGTAAAACCAGCAGGAGTATCAATAGTATTTATATTTTCTATTTGATTTGTTGCAATAGTATCTACTTTTGCAATTTGTGTTGAATACGATATCGTGTTTACTTTGGATATCGCCATGTTAACTTAATTCAATAAATGTATTGTCAGGGTGAAAAAATATCTCTCCTGAACTAGCGTTAAGAGATGTGGCTAAAATTCTTACAACTTTTCCTGTACCAGAAGGTGGTTCATAATACATTTGTCCTGCCGTTCCAACTAAATACAAAATACTTCCATCACTTCCGCCTGGGTTATTTGGATTGTAACCTAAAGTAAACATTCCTCTTGTCAACATTCCGTCAGTTACTTCTTCTCCAATAGCTATTGCTATTAATCCTTGTGATGTTGATACAGCGTCTGCATCAGCCAAAGCCCAATCTCCGCCTGGTTGATAAACATATAAAGCTCCTTGTGTTGTTGATATATTACTACCAAAATAAACTAATTCTCCTTGAACAGTATAATCTGTTGATCCTGTTTTGTCTAATTGTGTATTAGAGTTCCAGGTTCCTTTTGATACCCCACCATTAACAGCTCCACTAGATGTATTAACTGCTGTTATTTGACTTTGAACAAAATTGACAGTTGGATTGACAGTTGATGTTCCTGAGATAAAAAGAGGACTACCCGCCGCACTACCAGTTGCTGGATTTGCAGCAGATACTGATGTTACTGTTCCTGACCCTATTGTAGGGAATGTTGCTAAATTACCAAGTCCATTTACATACTGGCTAGAACTACCAGCCATTGTGATAGCAAGAGTACCTGACGTAGTTACTGCTGAGCCTACATTAAACGCATTTCCTCCATGAGATATTCCTACACTTGTAACTGTACCTGTGTTTGACGTTTTATTATTAAATGTATTCCAGTCAGTAGAGCTAAGGTAGCCATTAGTAGAGCCATTTGCAGCAGCCATTGATATAACAGGAGATGTTCCACCAGATGAGCTTACGGGTGCAGTTCCAGTAACACCTGTAACTGTTCCTGTATTTGTAGTGTATCCTTGTAATTTTACAAACTGTGTAGTGGCCAGCTTAGTTGAACTGTCTGATAATGTTGGTGTTGGAGCTAAAGGACTATCAACAAACACCCCTATTCCCGCACTTCCAAATCCAAATACTTCTGTACTATTTATACTTAAACTTATTTGATTTGTACCAGGTAAATAAAAACCTGAATCTGTATCATTGCCAAAAGTTATTGATGGTGCCGCTTCTGTACCGTTTCCTACCTTTATCTTTCCTACTGTTACTGAGTCGTCAGCCGTACTAAATGTATAACCCGAATCATTTGTTATTGATGAGGTTCCGTTCCAAAATGCTACCCTTCCAGATACACCTGTTCCTGTTACCGTTCCGTTTCCTTTGTTGTTAAATGTTGTCCAGTCTGTAGAACTTAAATATCCATTTGATGATGACGATGCTTGTGAAATACTTATCGTTGTTGATCCACTACCTGTATTACTTGAAGCAATAGGTGCAGTACCTGAAACAGATGTTACCCCTGAGGTAGATGGAAAAGTAACTAACTGACCTCTACCATCAACATACTGTGATGCAGAACCTTGCCAATTAAGAGTCATTGTACCAGAGCTTGTTATTGAGTTAGACGCTACATTTAAAGAATCACCATCAGTAACTACATTTACACTTGTAACTCCTGTGGTTGTGCCAGAAGGAGCAAAGGGTAAATTAGATATAACTGATTTTTTTATATTACTATCGTCATTATCAGAAAACCATATAGTATCTGCTCCAACTGGTACGGCTGCTGAAGTAAGAAGTATAGCATTATCAGCACCTGCATAATCAATATTTACAGTTGGTGTAACTGAAGCACTTCCTGTTACTGATATTCCTGAACCTCCTGATACTGAGGTTACTGTACCTCCGCCACTTGAGTCTATAGTTATTGTATTTCCAGATCGTGATGTTGTAATGTTTGTCCCTCCGTCAATAGTTATAGTCTCTCCGTTGTCTATTGTTGCAGAACCACCTGAGTCAGCAGTTATTAGAAAATTAGACATTTTATTATTGAAGGTGGTAAAGTTTCCTGATGTTAAATATCCATCAACCGAAGTGGTTGCTGCCGCCATAGAAATAGCTGGTGCCGTTCCTCCAGATGAAACAACAGGAGAGGTTCCTGTAACCCCTGTAACAGTTCCTGTATTAGTTGTATAGTTTGCTCCGTTTGTTATTTGATTATTGTTTATGTTAAAAGTTACATCAGAAAGACCAGTTCTTTGAAGAGTTACTACTCCTGATGATATACTACCACCAGTAACATAATTATTTGTATTAGTTGGAATAGTTGGGAAAGTTATCAAATCTCCCTCTCCATTTACATATTGAGATGTTGTTCCTTGCCATACACCTGTCATAGTACCTGACCCTGTAATTGAATTTGATGCTACGTTTAAAGAGTTACCATCAGTTTTAAAGTTTACACTTGTTACCCCCGAAGAGGTTACATAATTAGCACCATTAGTTAGCTGATTATTATTAGTTATACCGTTGTTGATAGTAACATTGTTAGATGCTCGTACTGTCGTTATGTTAGTTCCACCTATTATGTCAACAGTTTCTCCATCATCTATTGTAGCTGTACCTCCAGTATCAGCAGTTAAATCCCAGCTAGACATTGTTCCCCCACCAGCACTTGAGCTAATAGTTATTGTGTTTCCAGAGCGTACAGTTGATATACTTCCAGTACCAGCTATATCAACAGTTTCGCCATCATCTATTGTAGCTGTTCCTCCTGTATCGCCAGTTAATTTCCAAGTAGACATAGATCCTTTACTATTGAATGTAGACCAGTCAGTAGATGACAAAGCACCTCTATTAGATGCTGAAGCTGTAGGAACATTTAATGTTATTACTGGCGTGCTAGTTGAGTTGGCTACTGTACTTGTCAAATCAGTACCTGTTGTTCCTAGTGTTAATGCGGCAACACTTGTAACTGTTCCTGCACCCGTACCACCTGGAAGAGTTACCCAAGAAGGCCCCTGGCCAGTTGTCCCACTAGAAACTAAAACTTGACCAGCAGTACCACGCCCATTATGCACAGCAAATTCTCCTCCAAATAAAAGTCCTTGATCATCAGTCCAAAGCCTAAGTATTTGACTAGGAGTTTGAGTATTGTCAATATGATTTATCTGAACCTGTCCGTTAGCGATATTCATGCTTACCTGTCCAGTAGCATTTGATCCGTTACCTACATTCATAAACACGAAGCTACCCGCCTTTTGATGCCAAGTTTGATTATCAAAACGAAAGTCTATTTGACCTGTAGCACCTGCTGAACCCCCACCTGAGGTACCAGTTCCAGGATTCGGCTGATTCCACACCATGTATGGTAAAGTTTGTTGAAAAGTTCTGTCAGGAGGAGTTATTCCTAGTTGCAGCTTTACATTATCGTCATATTGATTGTCTGATAAAAATAACATATAGTGGATTTTTTACAAATATACGAATTTAAATAAAAGCGTTTCGCTAATATTCAAACTCGTATATGTAATTTAGATTAAAGTATTTCAGTAATCAGAACTCTTGCTTCAGAAGTACCTAAAGGTTCTACTGTAGATAAAGTAACTACAGATGTAGATGTTCTTTCAACTGTTACCATTATAGTATCAAAAGGAGATTCATTACGATATACCTGAACCATAACGTCCCTTGTTCCTAAACTGTGAGTAACCGCATATGAAGTTGCCGAGTTGTTACCAATATTTGCAACAGCATTATGATTATTACCAATACAAGTTGTTACGGCCGCACAGAAATCTGTAATTTGTGAAGCAGGTATTGCAATATTGCTTTCAGCCATTGCTGTTACTATACCCTTACCATCTACTGTAGCAGTTAGTGTTTTAGTTACTGCACCATAAGATCCACTAGATGATTGAGCGTCTAGGCTTATCGCACCTGCACCACTAACATCAATTCCTCCTGCCGAAGGTACGCTAACTAAACCTACTGTTGAAGTTGTTGCTATATCAATATTTGCCTGTACTGTAACAAAGTCTCCAATTACCGAAGCTCCTTGAGCAGCAGCAGTTTGAGCAATAACCTGATCTCCTATTTCTAATGGCTCTGAAGCATCTCCAAAGAAATTACCAGCTACTGTAACAACATAAAAATCACCGACAGCTATAGCAACTCTTGAAGCACCACTTGTTAAGTTTCCTCCACCTACGATTGCACCTGTGCTTGCATTGAAACCTCCTTTGAAGTCTAATAGACCTACAACGGCAGCATTTAATTGATTTACGTTTACAGCGTCAGTTCCTGAAACTCCAGTTGCAAGACCTGTAATTTTATTACTACCCATCGCAACATCTCCATCGGCTGTACCCCAATCATTAATTGGTATATTTCCTGATAAAATCTTAGCATTAGACCCTCCGTCAACCACAGTTAAGAAGTCAGATCCTGAAGTCCATGTTGTCGTAGTAGACAGCTCGTTTAAATCTAAGTTAATAGTTACATCATCTGTAGCACTAACCGCTGTATCAATACCAGTTGAACCTTGTATTGTTACTGTATTACCATCAGTAATAGATTGATTTGAACCAGAATCTGCCGCTAAAGTCCATGAAGACATTGTTCCTGTTCCTCCTGTGTAGGCTATTGTTACTGCTCCTGTTGCTGATGATACACTTATATTAGATCCAGCAACTGCTGAAGTAACACCTGTATTAGATATAGTTACATTTCCTGTACCAGCACTAACGCCAATACCTGTTCCCGCAACATTACTTAAAACCCCTGAGTTAGTAATAGTTAAATCATCTGTCGCACTAACAGCGGTAGTTATACCTGATCCTCCGATAAATGTTGCTGTATTACCAGATGCTATAGTTTGAGATGTTCCTGAATCACCATCTAATGTCCAACCAGAATATGTTGTTGGAGATGTAGGCATTGTAACAGTTTTTGTATTAACCGCCGTTATGTGCCCTGTAGTATTTGTAGTAATAGAATCAATAGCGGTAAATGTTCCTGCTGATCCTGGAGAAGCAGAACTTGTATTGTTCGTTCTTGATGTTGTATCGTGAGAAAGTGTTACTGTTCTTGTTCCTCCAACTGATCCCGATATATATGTACCGCCTACAACGTCTACTGTTTGTCCATCTGATACTGATTGATCTGTTCCTGTAGTTGAACCAATACTCCAAGATGACATTGATCCTGAAGAACCACTAGATGCCGCAGTAATACGTCCTTGCTGGTCAACTGTAATACTTGCTAAAGTATAAGAACCTGGCGTTACTGCTGTATTATCAAGATCTATAGTTAAAGTGTTAGGAGTAGCACTTGCAACAGTTGTGCTAATTGCTGTACCTCCTGTAAAATCAACTCTAAGCCCGTCAGTAATATTAACCGCTGAACCTGAGTCGGCTTCTAAGCTCCATGATGTATAAGCTCCTGCTGGAGTTGCCCAAACATTATCTCCTCTTAAAAATGTTGTTCCTGAAGGAGTTCCTGTAGCTGATAAATCTATAGTACCCATTGTAACCGCTCCAGTTGCAGAAGAGTTTGCTGTTCCTGCCGAAACAAATGTTCCGTTAGCATTGGTAAACGATGTTACACCTAATGTAGCTGTTCCGCTTGATGCCGCTGTTACAATACCCTGTGCGTTTACAGTTATACTTGCATGAGTATATGATGTTGCGGTTACACCAGAATTTGGCATATCAACTGAAATTGTCCCAGAACTTGTTATTGGCGTACTACCTATTGTAAAGTAATTACTAGAAACACCTACTGATGTTACAGTACCAGCGTTACTGTCTAAAGTAATCCAATTAGAGCCGTTATAGAATTTAAGAACATTAGAGTCTGATCTATATATTAACTGCCCCTCACCTGTTACGGAAGGATCAGAAGTTACGTTCTGTACTTTAAAATTTTGTAGCTCAGTATTATTGAGCGAGACATTTTGTAAAAAATTGATTGCCATGTTATCTGTGTTTTATATTGTTAAAATTTATAGGTTAAACTTAATTTAAGTTCTCCTTCACTATCTTCTGTTTCCATATCTAATAAGTAAGATGGCTCTATAAAAAGATTGTCCCAAACATTTAACGCATAGCCTACTCCTAAAGAAACCTCTTCATCTTCGGTCATTAATCCATACGCAAACAAGTGTTCTCCAAAAGCATATCTTGCTACTAAATTATAATCATCTCCGTTCATCATTATTCCTGCACTTATTTTATCCATAGAGTACATTACTCCTATGTTATCTGTTAAGTTGTCTAAACTAATCTCTTCTCCATCTGCTGGTGAACTAACCATGCTAGTTACCATAAATTGTGCTGATGCTAAAATTGTAAATAAACTTAATACTGATGTTAAAAATATTTTTTTCATGTTTTGTTTTTTAGTTAGTTAAAAAAGGCCTTTCCTGTCTGAGGCCCGTTAAAAGTTATTGTTACCTGATTTAAACTATCATAATCTACATCTCCATAAACTGTTTCTAAAGCTGAATTAACTACAGAGACAGAAGGGTACTTATTTAGCCCATGATTTACTACCCATGGATTTGCTGCTACGTCTTGAGGATATACATAATTTTTATCCCCTGTATTAGTCCCGCCATACGTTAGCAAAGATATGAAATAATCTTTATCGTTTATTAGGTTACCAGAACCAGCCCTGTAAGTTACCACTATATCAAAAAAATTTGCTTCTAAAGGGTCTGGAGTGGCTGAGTTCCAATTATATACACCAAAATTTGCAGGATCATCTGCTTGAGAAATTAAGACAGTAGAAGAAATTAATGGAACTGAAAAATATGAAGAAATGTCTATGTTGGATTTAACCATAAAAGAACTTAACATAAAACTTGATATATTAGAAAATGCTGGAGTTCCTATATCAGATGTTGAGAAAGATATAGTTCCTGATCTTCTTTCATCTCCCGTCTTCCAGTTCTGATATTGATATCTTAACGCATTACTTTCTATCTTATTGTTTGTATTAAGAAATACTGCAATATCGTCAAAAGTAAAATTCTTTGTAGCCATAGAATTTATAGCATCACTACCTATCACTTTGTCTGTACCTACTATAATATCCTGTATTGGGTATGATGAAATCTTTGGCATTAGTTATTTTTAATTTTAGTTCCTTTTTCGTAAGAGCGTCCTCCAAAGTATGCCGCCACAACAGTAACTAGCAAAACTTTCAATAAATCCTTCCACTCATCGTCAACTACAAAGGTAATAAATCCTGAATCAATAAAAATAAGCAAGATTGTGCTAAATATTAAAAATATTAATACTGCTGGCCTAACTGATTTAGAAAGCAAGTTATCAGAAGTCATATCGCTTTTCCAGCGTTCAGTTACATTTTTTTGTTCTTCGTTTGCCGCATTATGAAATATTTCTAACATTTCTTTTTTAAAAGCTACTTTCTCGTCAGGAGTTTGAACAAACTTGTCAACCACATTACTAACCCTGTCTGCCACTTCCATACCTGCTGATCCAAATATTTTGTTCCAAATACTCATATATCTTTATATTCTTTTGTTGCGTCAAAACTTGGGCAGGCTTTTGAAGAAAAATCTCTATGGCCATATATAGTTGCCTCTGGGTGAAACTTTTTTAAAGTTTTTAGAAGCAATACTAAAGATTCTTTTTGTTTGTCTGTTCTAGTGTCTTCCCAACATTTCATTTCTTTGTCCATACCACCGATATAACATATTCCCAAACTATCATAGTTATGTCCCGACACATGGGCACCATACTTGTCAACCATTCTACCATACTCTATTTTTCCGTTTATTCTTACAACAAAATGATATCCTATATCGTCCCAGCCGTTTCCTTTAACATGCCAGTCCCGTATGTCTTCTGCTGAAAAGTCTTTATTTCGTGGAGTAGCAGAACAATGAACAATAATTTTTTTTATTGCTCTCATTCATTATTTTCTTAGTTGATAAATTCTATCGTCAAGCCTGTTAAGAGTTTCTTTCATTTCTAACATTTCTGTTTTAATAAAAACCAACTCTTTTTGTATTTCTATCATTTGCTCTGTAGGTGTTTGACTTGGTTTAGGTAATTCTTTAGCTATTTCAATTTGAGCCTGTAAAGAATAATACATACCTACCATACTTCCTACTAATACAAGAATAGTAAGAAAATTTTTGGGACTTAAGCTAAACTTTGTATTTTCAGAAATTACTGTCATATTACCAAATAGCTATACAGGTTCCGTCTTCCGCCGCATCAGTTGTTCCTGTTGACATTAAGTGAGTTATTTGAACTGGTAAATAATTTCCTATTGGAAAACTTTTAAATAAAACTGTGTTACCAGCAGTTGTAATAACCTGTATGTCCATGTAACTAGAAGCAACACTAGATGGGGTTACGTTTGCAGCTACATATAATATACAGCCTTGTGCCGAATTTACACCTGGTCTAAGCCCTGTTGATCCTGCTTTGTAAATTTTATAAGCATCATTATATGTAGTTTCAGAACCAAATATATTAGAGCTTAAGGTAAGATCTTTATCGTTATTAATAACTTTTATAAAAGCCGCAGCATTAGTCGTTGTGTTGTAAACTATATCTCCATCTGTAATTGCTGATGTTGTAAAAGAAGCTGTTACATCAATTAAATGGTTCGGTCTAGTAATTAAATAATTTTCTGGTTGAGCCTGAAATATATCTGCTGAAAGTTCAAGAGTGTTAGCACTATCTACATTTGTTACTGTTGCATTACCTGGTGTTGTAATATTAAATACTAAGTCAGATGGAGATGTAGAAATAGGTAGTGGAGAAACAGTAGAGTCAAAGCCAGTAACCCCTGTTCTTGTAGTGTCAGTTAGCTTACTTACTACCACAAGATTATTTGAACCTTGTGCAACTGATGTACCTGTACCGATTAAAGTATCTACATTAGGATTAGGAATTGGAATTGTGTCGTGTGCAAAAACAGGTATTGCTATACCTGTATTGACTGTAATTTTTGGATATGCCATTTTTTTATTTTAGAGGGTTAAAAATCTCTTTATCTTTTATAAGGAAACGCTCTATTAAGAGTGTCTCTTCTTTCTGCACAGCCGCAATCTTTCATGCCTGCTGCTTTTGCCATTTTACTAGCAACTCGATCTAAACCTGTTGCTTTTGTCATTTTAGCTATTGTGTCGCCTAAACCTTTAGACTTGTTGTTTAGATTTTGCATGAACACTTGTCTTTAGGACAACAGTCTACTTCTATAGTTAAAAATCTCATTAAGTCGTTCCAACTGCATTGTAAATAACAATACAAAGATATTAATTTTTCTTTCATAATTTTTAGGTTAGTTGTTTCGTTCTCTTCCGTTAATAGGAGTAGCAGGTCTCGCTCTTACAAATTGAACATGAGAATCTTTTTCTACACTTTTTGGTGGATCTACTGTTTTAGTTTTAGTAGGAACCCCAGAAGTTTTTATAGCAACTTTTTCCTCATAAGTTAGATTTGGAGACTTTGCAGGCTCTTTTTTTAATAAATCCTTTTTTTTAGTTTTAGTTTTTTTAGCCATTATATTGTTTTTAAATTATTTTCTACTACAGCCAAAATTCTTAGCGTAGTTTGCCATTTTAACTACGGGCTCAGAATACTTGTTAGTGTTTTTCATTACAGCACTAGCTGCACTACAAGCATCTTTAAATCCGTTTCTTTTTGCCCAAGACGTAAATTTACCTTGGTTAGATTTCTTTATTTCAGGAAATTCTCCTTTTTTAGTACGACCAGCCACTATCTTAAATGGTCGTGTCTTTTCCAAGAAGATGTATGTCTATATGACATTCCTTTGTCAGCACCATAAGAATGGCCGTACATTTTCTTTGACATCGCTTTAGACTCATCTCTTCTGTCTTTCATAGATTGAGATTTTTTTCCATTGCTTGCCCCTAAGTGTTCGTTTAGTCTTGCATTGTATCCTTGTTTCATTTTTCTATTTTTTAATAATTAATAATTTGAACTCATTCTTTTTTCCATACCATAACCTGGGTTGTTTTTTTTCTTACCACCCATTTCTTTTGTAAACTGACCCGCCTGTGCCTTACCTACTGCATTGTATGGAAAAGTTTTTTTCATATTTTTACCCGTATCAGGGCATTTGTATTTTACTGTTGGCATCTTTTATTTCTTTTTTTTCATTTTAGCACCTGCGATTCTATCTGCTTTAGTAGGTTTTGGATTGTTGTCTATGCCTGCTCTTACGCTAAGCATACCGAACTTGTCTATATCTTTATTTCTAAAACCTATACTGTTGTAGTCTTTCTTAACTTTCTTCGCCATGTTAATGATTCTTTTTTAATTTACCTTTACTATCATAGTCTTTAGGTCTATACTTTCTTCTAACCTTATCTACTTTCTTTCTGTACTTTTTACGATCTTCATTCTTTTGATATTTATACTCGTCTTTAATAACAGTATAAAGTTCTTTAGCTCCTTTAGCAACATTTTTTACAATACGTTTTGTATGTCTAGGAACGTCTTTTATTTTTGTGTTACCAATTTTTCTGCCTACACCTTTTAATCTATCAATATCTTTGTTGCTAAAACCAATAGCATTATAGATGCTTTTTTTACTTTTTTTCTTTTTAGGATCTGGCATTATAATCTTTTTCTATTAGGATTCTTTTTTCTATTTCTCATTTTATTTTTGAGCTTTCTTACTTTATTCTTTACTCCCTTAGCTAAATTTTTAACACCTCGTCCTGCTGCTGCTGCTGCTCCTGCTGCTGCACCGCCTAACACTCCTTTTGATGCAAGGTTAGCTGCACTAGCTGCTAATGTAGGATTTGCTGCTATAGCCATTGCTCCACCTGCTATTTTTGCTGCACCTTTGAGTGCTTTACCTACAGCTTTTTTTCTTTTTTTATTTCTTTCTTTACGAGTGGTTGTCGTAGATGTTTTAAGCGGCTTTCCAAATAAAGTTGGTTTAAACTTTTCTTTTGTTACAGTAGCTCCTTTAACACCTTTTTTATATTCTCTTGTTGTCTTAAGGCCACTTTTTTTAGTCTTAGTAGTTTTATAAGCCTTTTTCTTTCCAGCCTTAAACTCTTTAACCTTTTTTACAGAGCCGTCTCTTCTTCTTTTAGTGACAGTCTTACTTCCGTCTTTATTGACAGTTGTAGTTTTTCTTTTTCTTTTTAAAGCCATAAGTTATTTTTCTACAAATATAATAATTATATAATTAGCATTTCCAACGTCTTCTCGCCTGACGTATTCTTGAGTTTGGATTGTTTCTTGTTTTTGCACTACTTCTTTTTAACTGCCCTAAACTTCTAGCACAATAAGACTTTCTTCTTTTTGCAGACTTACTGCCAGCCTTTACCTTACCCGTAACAGCAGTTTTTAACTTACTACCTGGATTAGCTTTACGATATGCAGCTACTCCTTTTTTAGTCATGCCCGCTCCAGATTTTGTCTTTCTGTAGTTACCCCCCTTGCCTATACTTCTTCTTATAGGTTTTGCTTTTGCTCTTGCCATTATGATCTTACTTTTGCCGCTTTAGTATTACTAACTACTGTCTTACCTTTAGCTCCAGCTTTTTTCTTTTTACGAGCTGTAGCTGCTAATTGTCTTTTAGACAAGCTCTGTGCTTTTGATCTAGGCAAGCATCTATCAGGATTTTTTTTATCTTTAGACGTACCACATTTACCTTTGATCTTTCCATCAGCACCAATACGCACCCAGTCTTGCTTTACCCAGTTCTTTAATGCACCCATTACTTCTTTTTCTTAGGAGTGCTTTTAATAGATTTTAACATTTTATCTATTCTAGCTGCTTGACCTTTATGCATAGCAGATGCTTTCTTTAGTTCAGAAGCTATTTTTTTTAATTTATTTTTATCTATCATTACTTAGATTTTTTAGCGTAGTTAGGATCTTTACAATATTTGCTTGCAGCCATATTAGCATAAGCACTAGGATAAGTATCAAATGTTCTTTTAGCCCAAGCTATTCCTGCGGGGCAGATTTTATTTCCCTTGCTTTTTGTTCTACCTTTTTTAGCCATTATCTTTTTGTGTTTCTTCTAAGTTTTTGTTTTGACTGTCTTCTTTCATTCAACATTCTTTTTCCAAGATTCTTTACTTTTCTAAAAAACATATCTCTTGGATCTTCTTTTTTAGTTTTCTTTATAGTAGGCTTCTTTATAGTAGGCTTAGGTTTTCTTTTTGTACCATCAGGTTTAGCTTTTGTTGTTGTGTCCATCAGCTTTTGCATCTTCTTCTTATCCATCTTTTTGATTCTATTCTTTTTTAACTCAGACATTTTTTTCTTCATTTCTAAATCCTTTTTTCTGTCTGATATAGCCTTTGGATTTTTATTAATTTTTTTCTGAATTTTTTTCTTTCTGTTTTCTTGAATTTTTGTTCTGAGTTTTTTTAAAGGAGCTTTCTTTTTGCTCTTTAATTTTTTTATTCTATCAGCAGCCTTTTTTCTTTTCTCAACTAGCTTGTTAAGTTTTTCTCTATCAGTTTTTTTTGCCATGTTTTCTATAATTTAATTTAAACAAAGATAATTATAATTTTATATTCTTTTTAAACCATTTAAATGCTTTACTAACTAAAGTATTTTCTTTTTTCTTTTGAATTGCTCTACAATTAACACAAAGAGAATCGCTAACAGTTACTCTTACACTATCAACTATTTCTTTTACAACTATCTTATAGTCAAAGACAATGCTATCTTCGTTTATAAGTTTAAGGTTGTTAAGTTCATACACGCTCTCATTAAATTTTTTTTCTATTTCTTTTATATCTCTTTTTTTACGCCAAAGATCTTGTTCAAGTAAAACTTTTTGTTTTTTTTGTTTGTTTACTTTTATTATTGTAGCATCAGCTAAACTATCTACGTTTATTGTAGGCTCTTCTATTTCAACTACTAGCTCTTCTGGTTGTAAACAAGAGGCAAGTCCTACTAATAATATTATCCCAAACCTATTCATTTATTTCTTGTAGGGTTTCTATAAATTTATCATTTAACTTCTTATAATCACTTCTTAAAGTTATAACTTCTTCTTGTAATGCTTTGATTTGGTTAGTCAAAGTAGTTTTATTGTCTATATATAAATATCCAATAGCAATAAGACAAAAGAATAGAACTCCTATTATAGGATTTGCAGCAAAATCTTTAAAATCTATAGGAGATTTCATGTATTTAAGGTATTATTAGTGTATCTCCGTTTTTTTGCATACTTAGGGCTACTTCTTCATCCGTAAACGTATATGATGTGTCTGAATCTACCATATCTACAAACAAATCTACATCAAGTGTAAATATTTCATAAAGCTCTTCCCCATTTGGAATCATATACTGAGCAACATAATCATAATACTCTTGAGATCCTTTTACTATTTCCATTTTTTGTATTTTTACAAAGATAAGAATTAAATTAAATGCTAAATACAGACAATAACTACCTGAAATACTGGAGGGTAGTCAGATTTTGGGTAAAAGCCAAACATAACCTAAGCACTCCTGAGCTGGAAATGCTTTTATTTCTCTATAGTGAAGAATACTTTAACAAGACTAAGTTTAAAGAGTTTGAACAACTTATGGCTTGGGACGTAAATAGGTTTGATAGCCTATTTAAAAATGGTTGGATTAAAGTTTGGCGTAAAAAAGCGGGTAAACATACTACACTATACGAGCTTTCCTATAAAGGAAAGCGAGTTGTCGCAACTATATACAAAAAACTTAGTGGTGAAGAGATAGCTGAGTCTCCTGGACTTAATCCTTTATTTAGAGCGGATGCTACTTATATGCAAAAGATATACCGCAACTCTATAAAAGCGATGAATGATTTTATAAAACAACAACGATATCTCTCTCAGTAATAATAGTATAAGTAATATCATTGAGAAGCAAGCTAAAGCCAGCAGACTTATCATAGTAAATAATATCGTGTTCTGAGATTTCTTTAACATCTGTTCCTGGCTTAACAACCTTACCTTTTCTATATCTAAACTCATTAGCATCTGTAGCTGTCAGTAATAAGCCTGATTTTGTTTTTAATTGTTCATCTATAGCTTCTATAACTATATACTTACCTATTGGTTTCATATTCTAATTTTTAAAGATAGCATAAATTTTTGCCTTTCCTGAAGATGGTGTAATCTTACCTTTAATGGTTCGGGAAGGTACTTCACATATCAATTCTCTACGAGGCTCTCCTTCTGTAATTTGAGCCGCAGGCTCAAATTTTGGATTTTTAGAGTTTAGTTTTCTTTTCTTCATTGTTTTGATTTTGTCTTTTGTGAGTTATTATAGCATTAGTGCTAAGTATAGTAGTAGCCACACTTACAGCATTCAACAAGGCGTTCTTAGTTACCTTCAATGGATCTATTACTCCCATCTTAAACATATCCCCATAGTCATTATTCTTTACGTCATAACCATAGTTATACCTTCTATCATATATTTTATTAATAATATCTGGAACCTCTTTGTTTGCGTTAATTAATATTTGGTTTATTGGAGCCTGCAAGGCAGTTGCTAAAATTACCTTAGCCAGGTTCTCCTCATTGCCTCCAGTCAGTTCAGATTTTTTTAGTAATTTAGTAGATTGTCTAAATAAAGCTGTTCCTCCCCCACATAGTATACCTTCTTCTAAGGCAGATCTAACAGCACATACTGAGTCATCAACCCTGTCATACTTTTCTTTTTGCTCAACATCGGAATTACCTCCAACAAAAATACAGCCTATAGCTCCAGCTAAACTTGCTATACGCTCATTCACAAACTCACGCTCATGTTTTATTGTCATTCCTTTTTGTTGTACCTTAAGGTCTTCTATTCTTTTAGTAGTCTCTTCAGGCTTGTTGTCTGTAGTAAATATTATTGTACTATCCATTCCTGAAACTATTTTATCAGCATGACCTAAATCCTCCATTCTAATTAAACTCAAGTCATCTCCAGTTTTCTCACTAAAAAACTTTGCACCTACAGCAAAAGCAATATCACTCATCAGCTCTGTTGACTTGTATCCAAAGTTAGGAGGTATTATATTACAAAACTTTAATCCATTACGAACAACATTAGCCGCTAAGGTATTTATTACATTACCACCACACGGAGCTATAATTAATAGCTTGTCATTGTTTTGTATAACTGGTTTGAGTATATTCTCAATTTGTAAAACATTACTTATCTCAGCATCACATACTAATATCTTAACATCTTCTAAAACACACTCGTCTTTCTTTTGATTATTAATAAACATATTAGAAGTATAACCCCTTCCTACTTTTATTCCGTTAGTAACCTCAGCATATGTTTCTGCTGTCATAGAGTTCTCAACAGTTACAATTCCATTGATTCCTACTTTCTCATAAGCGTTAGCTATAATAGTACCTATCTCTTTGTCATTGTTTGCGGATATACAAGCAACATCTAATAATCTTTCTTGATTAACTTTTTTAGAATTTTTTTCTAAGCTCTCTATTACACTTGCAGTAATTTTATTTATATGGCGTATAACCTCAGTTACATTAGTTTCTTTTTGTATATATCCCTGACCTGCTTTTACCAACGCTTCTGTTAATACTATAGCTGTGGTAGTTCCATCGCCAGCAGTATTAGCAGTTCTATTAGCTGCGTCTTTCATCATTTGTATAGCTAAGTTCTCAATAGGATCGTCCAAGAATACAGACTGTGCTACAGTCACTCCGTCTTTTGTAATTGTTATACCCTTCAAATGATCGGCAGATTCTATAAGCACAGTTTTACCCAAAGGCCCTAATGTGCTCTTTACAGCTTTAGATATTGCAGTTATTCCTTGAATTAGTTTTTGGCGAGCATCATCGTCAAACGACAAGTCTCTGGGGATATATCCTTGTGAGGTCATAATAGTAAATTTAATTTAATTGAACACAAATATAACAATAAATATTATATGACAACTGACAGAGTTGAATTTAGTTTTTAGGCTTATATATATTTTCTTGTATTAATTTTTTTTATTATATTTTATTTTGACTACTAAAAGTCTGGCATAAAAAAATAATATAAATATAAATAACTGAGAATTAATAAGTTAGAGAAAGTTATATAAACAATAAGGTCTGGCAAAAGTCTGTCATAAGTCTGTCATTAGCTGTCATTTACCTGTCATATACATAAAAAAAAGAGAAAACATAATGTCTTCTCTCTTTCACAACTAATCAAACTAAACGGGGTTCGTTAAAATTCGTAAATATCTCTGCTTCCATCCATACGCATCTTAGCTCTTTCTATTCCATCAGCAATACAATCAATTTTATATTGTTTTTTCATTTGCTTTCTATACATAGACGCTTCTTCAATACCTGACATTCCAATAGGTCTTGAGTTTATTAACCTACCATCTTTTATGTAGAGTCCATCTACAAAGTTATCAGTCGTACTTGCTGGTGATATTCTTTTATCGTATGCCATGATCTTTTTTTTTGTAAAGATAATAAAAATATATTAGATAATTAGAGGTTGAGGATAATACACCGTCTCACGCGCACGCTACACAAAACTAAAACGCTTTTTTTTTGGTGGGGGGGTTGTTGTTTTTGGGCGGTTGTCCTGTTTTTTTTGGCTTTTTGTTTTGGCTGGGCTGGGCTGGGCATCGCGTCCCCGCTTCGCGTCCCGTCCCCGTCCTGCGTCCTGCGTTCCGCGTCTTTTCGGTGGGCTTTCGTCCCCCGTTCCCCCGTTCGCGTCCCGTTTAAAGGGTAACCGCTCCGCGTTTATACCCGTACGAACTAGAACAAAACTAAATAAAACACAGGGTTAACACGGCTGTAAGTTGTTGACGCTCAACACATTAAGAGTAAATGAATAAAAAAGTGTGCAATATACTTGCACAGTTATAAAATTAAACGTAAATTGCACAAAATTTAAACAACTAATTAAATAAAAACAATATGACAAAATTAAAAAAGCTACAAATTGAAGCGATAGAAAAACTTGTTGAAAGACACAACAAACGCAAGCCGATTATATTAGATGTATCCCAAATGAAAGATGACGCAAGAAGAATAAAAAGAGATGCAAAAAATATAATCAGCCGTTACAAAATAAAATAAAACTAATTATTAACGGGGGCGAATAGCCCCCATAAAACACACTAAAAAATGACACACCCAACCAAAATAAAAATTACAATGACTAGAACGGAACTAGACAAAAATCCCAACACAAAAACCACTTATATAAAAAATGAAGTAATAACAGAAGAACTAACGGAAAAAGCATATAGAAGAATTACGGGAGACGATACGCTTAAATTCTTCAGGCGTTTAGGAGGTACAGAAACGGCACAAAGAAGTTATACTTGCAGAGGGTACAACGTAACCCGCTTAACATCTACCAGCCCCGACAGACAGACAAAAATAATACGAACTTTTAAATTTCAATAATATGAATATAATACAATTAAGAAAATTAATTAAATCTTTAGAAAAGAATCCAGAAGAAAATAAAAAACTGATTAGCTTTTATAAACAAAAAGATCTGGAATTGATGAGAAAAATTAATGAGGAAATAAACGAAAAATTAAAAAAAATCAGCCCGTTTATTAATCACAGCTATAATTTAAGGTAATTCTGACGAGCTGAAAACAGCGAAACGGGGCGATTTTGTCCCGTCAATTACTAAAATTAAATAAAAAACAAATGAACATAAAAAAAGCATATAAAAAAATAGATGAAAGCTGTATAAAAGATGAATTTTATAAAGAAGAAAACCGCGTCAAAAATTATAGACAAATACGGGTTAAATGGTACGGGCAGACAAACAACACAAACGCAAGAATAAAAATATATGAGCCGTCAAGATTTAGCGGAGATGAAAGCCATAAACATAAAATGAAAGTTTGGCTTACTAGCGAAATGAACGCGACAATACAGGCATGGGACTACTTAAGAAATAAGGGCTTCAATATTGTAGGAAGGGCGAACGATAGAGACGAAACTATCTTTTTCTGTGATAATTGGAGCGAAGATTTTATAGAAGTAAACGGACAAAAAAGAAATTTTTAATCAAAAAACTTGCATAATTAAAATAAATAAACTATTTTTGAACAATTATTAAACTAAAATAAATACTAACTAAAAAAATAAAAAATGAAAACTAATATTGAATTAGCAAGAAAACACATTTATAGCCACCGATTAGAAAAAGATGATATATCTGATATAGCATTAGAAATTGTAGACGCTATGATAATGGAAAAATTGATACCTAATTGTATTGATACTGAAAACCAACAAGAATTTGAAGCCCAAGATATAATTAGAGAGAAATTAGAGAAATTATTTAAAAAATAAATACTAACTAAATAAACACACTATGAACATACTTGAAAAAGCCGTTAATAATATTGATAGAAAAACACTAGATAATATGGAATATGGCGAAACACTAAAACTAAATAAAAGATATGAATTGTATTCTTATTATGACGAGGAATATTTTGTTCTGAGGGATAAAGAAATAGATGAAGAAATATTTTCCGTCCAGTATGAAGATGAAAAAGATAAAAGTAATAAATCACTTGTCTTTACTGATATATACGGATATGATGATATAGAAGAAACACTAAATTAATACTAATAAAAACAAATAAAATGACACACTTTGAATTTTCAGCTATTTGCATACAAAATCTAGTTACTCCATTACTTGTATATGAACTAGAAGAAGTGCAAGAACTAATAAAGAAAGAAGAACTAGACGCAGACAAACTAACTAAAATAATCTTAAATAACTTTTAATATAGAATAATTATGATAAAACTAATTAAAGAATTCGTCAAAAGTATCTTCAATTTAGAAGATAAAAGAGAAGAGATAGAATGTTGGAAGTGCGGGGAGATAACAGAACACAATGAAAGCTGGGAATTTTGCCAGCATTGTTTAACACACTTATAAATTAAAAATAACAATATGAAACAAAAAAATCAATTTGAAGTATTAGAACAAAACATAAACTTTTGGAAAGCTGTTGTAAAAAAACAAGAAAAAAAGATCATGCAAGACGTTTTATTTTTTCCTGTAACATGGAACGATTATCTTCATGCAAAAAGACAATTAGAAAGAGTTAAGAGAAAATACGGAACAACAGAGATTTGGGAAATAAAAGATTTATATAGATGATTTAGTGTGTGTTTGTTTTTGTTTCTGTGAGTAGCTGGGGTTGAAATAGCCCCCAGCTTTTCGCAGTACAAGACAAAACTAAATACCAACTTAAATAAATAAAATTATGGAAACAAAAATTGACAAAACATTAATAGAAAAATACCTTGAAAAATACGAAAAAGAACTAAACTATCTAAACGATAAAGAGTTAAAAAACGATTATATAGGTTGGTTTTGTTATGATTATAAAATTGAGGAATTAGAAAAGGTAGAAAGAATAGAAATGATACATGATTTGGTAAATGACAAAAAAACCTACTTGAAAGAGTATGAAACTGAAGAATTAGAAGATTATATAAACAATTAAATAAATAAACTTATGGACACAACAACTTATATATGGGAGACATTTTATGATGTTTCAGCATACCTACAAAACGAAATAGATTATTTCCAAAAAGACAAACAAGAGTTTCTTGAAACAAAATTATGTGATGAAGAAAGAAAGCCATCTGATGTAACTGATAAAGAAATAGAAAAACATTTTTATTCTGATCTTTATATGTCTGAGTATCATTTTGAGTATTTTATAGATGATTTAGATGAAGAGTTTAGAAAACATATCGGGAAAACACTATATGTAGAAGGCAGAAATATGGGCTGGAGAAATTTAGAAGGATACAAAGAATTTGAATTAAAAGAAACAAAAGATATCTTTCATGAGATAGCCCCCGAATGTGAGTTAACATATTATATCACAAAAGAAAAAGAAGGGGAGTATGAAGTAAGAATAAGCCACCATGATAGCCCTATGGGAGAATATTATAAAATTAAAATTAAATAAATATGAAAAAAGAGTATAAGACTTGCGACAAATGTTGCTACGATATTTTAGATAGTGAGGGAGAGGTTATGGAACATGAATGCTTACCTACTGAATTAGAAGTAAAAAGCGTTCGGTATTACGAAACAAGAAGAGGATTAGGATACGAATGCAAAACAAATTTCAAAGGTATATCTATTTGGAATGATGGGTATGGGGGACAAACCTATCTCAATTTTGATTTAAGAGACAAATCCTTTAATCCAAAAGATTATGATGAAATGACAGAGGGGAGTTTAGAAGAATTGATAAATAATTATGAATATAAAAAACAATAAAATGAAATCTGAATTTGATATATATGCTGAACAACATGAATTAAAAATGAAAGTAAAAATAGCTATTTCAATGCTTAAAGGAATGTTAAGCTGGAGCGATAGAATAGGAAGTGATGAAATATGCGAGATTAATGAAATTATTAAAACATTAAATAAAAAACAATGAAAAAATTTAAAGCCCCTCTTCCATTATGGAGAGAGATGACAAAAGACAATAGAGTAGAATTAATAGACAATTACATAGAATGGGTAAGAACAGATTGTTCTTCTCCATATTGCGAGATAAGATGGCTAGTAGATCAGTTGTTGCACAGCAAACATGAACTAGATATGATATGTATTCTTAGTGATACAACAGAATGTTATTATATGGACGATAACACAATAAAAGATTATGTGATATATGATAGGGCAAACAATAGTTTGGTAAGATTTAATGAAAGTGGAGAAATTATCTTGTATGGAGATAAAGAAGAAGCGGTAGAAAATTGTTATGGAAATGAAAAGGTATTTCAATTTGATAAATTACCTAAAGACAAACAAAAAGAAATTATTAATCAATTAAATAAATAAAAAAATGATGAAATTATATTTAAGTACATTAGCTTTTGGCTTTGGAATATTAGCTGGAATACAATTAGAAAGATTTGAACAAAAATATTCTAGCAACGCATATGTTGTAAGTTTTATAAATGAATTTGAAGGATTTAAATTAGATATGCATGAAGATGTTTGGAACGGCAGAATTGATAGTGTTCCAGCAAGTTATTATTTGCATAACTTTGAGGTAATTCTTCATGATTTAAAAAACGATCCTTCGGGATATACTTCATGGTATTGGAAGACAATGGATACTGATTATGGGCGTAAAAATAAATAGTATCTTTGTAAGAAAACGATGAAAAAGTTTCTTATATCTTCTGAACTAAGCATGAATAACTTTACTAATAATATAGTATTAGTAAGAAATAGTATGCAAATAATTGAAGCTGGACAAGATCCGATTAATATTGTTCAAGATAATTTGAATGATTATGTGTTTACAATAGCAAAAGTAAATGTAAACGCTTTAGTAAATATTCCCGAAATTGATTGGGTAAATAATGAAGAATTCGTAAGCAATGCTTTTGTAAAGCTAAGAAGATCAGATATATCGGGCTATGTTATACATCATGATAAATGTTCTGAGATTTGGTATGACGATCATGGTAGCGACATGAGAATAGCTGTAAAAGTTAAAGAAATTGGAAACAAAGATTGTGTTTTTGTTTCTCCATTATTAACAAATGACCTGTACTCTTTAAATAACAAGGTATCTATGAATTTTTTAAATAATTTATGGAAAGTTACTCAGTTGTTTGAAGAAGACAAGTTTAAAGAACTAGGTTATTTTATAGACAATAGGAGTTATTTTGAATTAACTTCTGATGAGTATAATAATCATATGTCTAAACTATGGGGCTATGAATATGAAAGGGAATCGGAAAACATAGACGGAACTTATATTTATCAAAATGAAACTTATAATTCTAAAAAATCTTATACTAAAGAAAAAGAGATGAGGTTTAATGAAACAATGAAGCCATTATGTTACTACTTTCCAAAAGAAAAATTAGATTATAACGATTATTACATGACTTCGGGAGATTTAATTACATATACAAACAAAGAATATGCAGATGGAAAACAAAAAGAAGACTCTTTACTTGTAATGGTTGTTAGATCAGAAGATGATTTTCAAGATTTTTTTTAAAAAACTTGGATTTAATCAAAAATTGTTGTAATATTACACCCTAATTAAACTAAATTTAAAATGGATAAATTAACACCTCAAGAAGAAAGAGAGTATAATCATCTAAAACGTCAGTTATTTGATAAGAAATCTTTTATTGAAATGGACTTCGTTTCTAATCAGTTATTACTAAACAGGTATAACGAATTAGCAAACAGAAGAGCGAAAAACGTATTAACAAAAATTTGTTAGTGTGTGGGGGGAGTAGCGTGAGATCTCGGAATGATAACTAAATTTTGCTGTTATCCTTCCCCCTTTTTTTTGAAAGTTGATGTTAGGCGAAATCAACAACGTAATAAGAAACTGTATGGCGTGTTTCTTTCTTTCATAAACGGCTGGTATTTATGGTTAAATCTGGAACATAAACTAAGTTATTCCAGAACTACTGAGCAAGCTAAGAACATTCACAGTCTGAAATAGTGATGTACGGGTGAGACACTTGCGGATAGAAAGGATAAACAAAGCCAGCCTTTTTATTAACTTAAAAAATTAAAAATGGACAAATCAAAAATTAAAAGAGTAGTTGACTACAAATTTCCTGTCTTAGACTACTCTTCATGGACTAAATATGTTGCTGAAACATACAAACAGCTTAGAGTAAAAAATATACAGAAGAATATAAATAAGCAGAAGGCTCAAATAAAAGAAAATGTAATTCAATTCTGCACAAGATGATGGGTACTGAAATGGTAAGCCGATGTTGTGGAGATACATTTGAAGAGGTTGACATCATAGAAGATTGGAATGAAATATATATCTGTACTGATTGTGGAGACTATTGTGAAACAATGCCAGCAAGAGATTATAGAGAGCTTCGTATGTACGACAGAGCTGAAGCAATGAACGATGATCGTAGAGCTATGAGAGGATGAGAGAAATTCACAGAATGATATTGAAGGAAAAGCTAAAAGCTAATCCCAACAAGACATTTATTCAATGGCTACAAAAGTTAAATGAAAATATCTTGAAAGAGATTTTAATCAACAGCTATAAAGGGCGGGAATAATCCCAATAATTTTACGGGTGTAAGATACCTTAATATTAAATGTTTGCCCTTTATATTTAGGGGGTAGTTATAAAGGCGATTTTGCCATAACAGTTAATACTTTTAGCTACCCCTTTATTAATTAAATAAAATAAAATGAATAAACTAACTACATATCTTATTAATTCTTTAGTTAGAGAAAAAGAACAAAAGATTGAAGATCAAAAAAACAGAAGAAACAATATTGATCTAAATAAATACTTTAAAGAGACAGACAAAATAGAAATAAAAGGTAAATTTGTATCTGCCTGTAAATTTCCTATGCCTATACCCGAGAGAGTTCTTATTAAAAACGATATGAGTAAATATAAACTAATAAACAGATATGAAAGAAATAAGGAACGTACCTAAATATTATATAGGAAAAAATGAATACCAAGCATCAGAGGTTGTGTACGGCTTTTCAGCATCGTACAATGTTGGTAACGCCTTAACTTATTTAATGCGTTGTGGTAAAAAATCTGAGGAAGGTATGTCTCAGTTAGCCAAGCATGTAGAGGATATTGAAAAAGCTATACATCACTTGCAAATGGAAATAAAACAGCTACATATAGACGATTTAATGAAGAAGGGAATGAGCTATAAAATAGCTAAAGAAACAATAGAAAAAATTAATAAATTAAAATTAACAAATGAAAAAAGAAATATTTGATAGGTACGCAAGTGCAATAGCAGACAGGTTTCATCTAACATTAGATGAAATGTTCTGTAAGACAAAAAAAAGAGAGGTGGTTGAAGCAAGACAAATGCTATATTTTTTATCCAGAGAACGCCCAATAAGAATATCATATATACAAAAATTTATGGAAGACAATGGGCTGTTGGTTTCTCATTCTACTATTATACATGGATATAAAAAAGCAAAAGAGTTTGTTGACACAGATCAAGATTATGCTGATGTAATTTCTCAAATCAAAAATGTATAACATATCTGACATATATAGGCAAGCAAGACTAGACGAGACTATGCAAATAGTAAGAAATAATAATGTTAGCTATATTAATGTTGGAGTTAAGATAAGTAGATATGCAAGCAAAACAGAAATATTAAACTGTTCAAGGAACGGGGATTACTACGATGAAATATCTTCAGACGAATACAGAATGTTTTATAGCAAGGGGTGGGAAGCTGGTTGTATTATACTTGCGATTTCTAATTGCGTTAGAAAATTAAAAATGATACAACAAAAAATGCAGGAAGAAGTAAATTCTAGAAAAAACGATAAGTTTATTAAAAATTTAAAAACAAAACGGGAGTTTGTTATGAAAAAATATTCTTATTATACTCAAAAACTAATTAAATTAAATAAAAATGAAAAAATTAAAGACAGTAAATATAAAGGGTAAGGATTATGTTGAAGTTCACGAAAGATTAAAATTCTTTAGAGAGGTATATCCTGAATATACATTAGACACTCAAACGATAGAAAAGACAGAAGATACTGTTATGTTTAAGGCAGTTATATTAAACGAACAGGGAAGGATAATTGCATCAGGACACGCAGAAGAAAGAAGAGGATCTTCTTTTATAAATAAAACTTCTTATGTAGAAAATTGTGAAACCTCCGCATGGGGTAGAGCGTTAGGTAATTTTGGAATAGGTCTAGATACTGCTGTTGCCTCTGCTGATGAAGTATCAAATGCAATATTAAATGACAAGCCTAAACCAAAAGCAGTAAGCAAGCCAACAAGAATACAGTTAGTAGTTGAAGATGATAATTGGGCAAAGGTATTAAGCTATATGGCTGACAACAAAGCTCTTGGACTTGATAAGTTAGTAAAAAACTTAGAACAAAAGTATAGCATAAAATCTTCTGTCAAAAAAGAATTATCTAAACACCTAAAATAATGGTAGAGTCTAAACTAACAATTAATTTAAAAAAATTAAAAGAAGACAAATACTATTATGGTAAGTTTGGTAGGCAATGGCTATCTAATTCAGACATAAGACATTTGTTAAACGATCCTAGAAAGTTTCGCCAGCCGCAAGATGAAACTAAAGCTATGTTAGAGGGTAGGTATTTTCATACAGCTATGCTGGAAAAAGAAAAGCTAGATGAGTATACAATACTAGATCTGTCTAGTCGCAACACAAAAGCATATAAAGAATTTTATGCAGAGAATAATAAAATGGCGTTACTAATTCAAGAAGCAAATAATATTTTAGATGTAGTAGACGCAATGAAACACAATGTGGAAATGTATGAAGCAATATATGATGAAGGTAATGAGTTTGAAGTTCCTATGATTAAAAATATTATGGGATTAGAATGGAAGGGCAAAGCAGATATTGTTTGTTCAGATAAATTAATTGATCTAAAAACTACTTCTGATATTAATAAGTTTAAATATAGTGCTAGAAAATATAATTATGATAGTCAAGCATACATATATCAAGAATTATTTGGACTACCTTTAGAGTTTTATGTTATAGACAAGTCTACTTTTCAGCTAGGAATATTTAAACCAACTGAAGAGTTTTTAGATAAAGGTAGAGAAAAAGTAGAAGACGCAGTATTTATATACAATACTTTCTTTTCAGAAAATGCTGTTGAAGACATTAATCAAATAGTTATTCATGAAACACTTTAGAAACGTAATAATACATAGGCAGATATATTTTTGCATCAAGGTAATATTTAAAACAATTAAATATTATTTGAGTAAGCTGTCATGGAAAAGAGAAATATTTATAGTAGAAGTTCCAACTACTATGGAAAGCGAACAGGATAAGCAAAAACTTATGGCTGACGTTTTAGAAATTTTGGAGCATGAAATTAAAATACATTAAAATGGAAGATAAAAAAATTTATGTAGGTAGCGGAATTGATAAATTTGATGGAAATCTTATTTCTTGTAGTTTATGTTTGAGCGACCTTCCTTCTGAGCATATTTTTGAATATAGCGGAAAGAAGTATATAAAACTAAACGTACAAAAGAAACAGGAAAAAGATCAGTTTGGAAAAACTCATTACGTTGCTGTAGATACATGGAAACCTGAATCAAAGCCTGAACCCAAGAAAGAAGAAGCTAAAGTTGATGACGACTTGCCTTTCTAATAATTGTTAGGGGGACGAAAGTCCCCCTTTTTTTTAATATAATATAATGGAGATAACAATATTTAAAGACATCAAAGATACATCTCAGCCTTTTTACAGAAAAGTAGAATTAGTATTGACTAGAATAGAGCAAGGTAATTCAAAAGATATTGTTAAAAAGATAAGAGCAGAAAGAGATAAAGAAAAGAGAAACGAATTAAAAAAACAGCTACCAGCTATTTGTTTTAGCGGTAAGTTTACTAAAAGAAACGATTTATCTTTAACCCAGCATAGCGGATTAATCTGTTTAGATTTTGATGGATATAAAAACGATAAAGAGCTTCTTGAAGAAAAAGAAACTCTAGCTAAGAACAAATTTATTTTTGCTGTATTTATTTCCCCTAGCGGTAAGGGTTTAAAAGCATTAGTAAAAATACCTGAAGATGTAGATAATCATAAAAATTATTTTAATTCTTTAAATAAATTTTTTAATTCTCCATATTTTGACACAACCTCAAAAAATATTTCTAGAGTTTGCTATGAAAGTTATGATCCTTTAATTTTTATAAACCTAACCTCTAGTGTTTGGGACAAAATAGATGCCCCTGAGTTTGTTGAGTTTAACAAATATAAAGACAAGCCTACCATACCTGTAACAGATGAAAACAAAATAGTAGAGATATTGTTAAAATGGTGGGAAGGAAAGTACGGGTTAAAGGATGGCGAAAGAAATAATAATGTATATATTCTAGCAGCAGCATTCAATGATTTTGGAGTTCCCAAAAATTTAGCTGAGTATGTTATGGGTAATTTTAGCAGTAATGATTTTAGTCATACAGAAATTAAAAGAACAATAGACTCAGCTTATGCCCAAGTTCAAAATTTTGGTACTAAGTATTATGAGGACGAAGACAAAGTAAATAAAGTAAAACAACAACTAAGAAGAGGGGTATCAAAAAAAGAAATCCGATGTCAATTAGAAGACGAAAAGATTGATGTCGGAGAAATAGAAAATGTCATAGTTCGTCTAGAAGAAGAGCAGTCTAATTATAAGTTTTGGACTAAGAATGAAAAGGGGGTAATTAAAATAGTACACATACTTTTTAAAAATTTTTTAGAAGACAATGGATTCTACAAGTTTAATCCAGAAGGTAGTAAAAGTTATGTATTTGTTAGGGTAACTAATAATTTAATAGACCATACCTCTGAAAAAGAAATAAAAGATTTTGTTTTATCTTATCTTTTAACTGTAGACGACTTGTCTGTTTACAATTATTTTGCTGAACACACAAGATATTTTAGAGAAGAGTTCTTAACCTTATTATCTTCAATAAACGTATTCTTTATAGCTGACACTAAAGACACAGCCTATTTATATTACATGAATTGTGCAGTTAAAATTACTAAAGACGATATAGTTCTTATAGATTATTTAGATTTAGGAGGTTACGTTTGGAGAGATCATGTAATAGACAGATCATTTACTTTATGCAAGGTTGGTCAATGTGATTATAAAACATTTATATCTAATATTTGCGGTGAGGATAAAAGCAGAATTGACTCAATGGAGTCTACTATTGGTTATTTATTACATGGGTGGAAAAACTTGTCTTATTGCCCAGCAGTAATATTAAATGACGAAGTAATATCTGCAAACCCTGAAGGGGGAACAGGTAAAGGTTTGTTTATGAATGGGTTATCTAAAATGAAAAAAAATGTAACAATAGACGGAAAGAGCTTTACATTTGAAAGATCTTTTGCCTATCAATTAGTTTCTGCTGACACTCAAATACTTTGTTTTGATGATGTCAAAAAATCATTTGACTTTGAAAGGTTGTTTAGTGTGATTACAGAGGGCTTGACCCTTGAGAAGAAGAACAAGGACGCAATTAAGATACCATTTGCAAAGTCTCCTAAAGTAGCTTTAACTACAAACTATGCTATTCAAGGAGAGGGATCTTCTTTTGAGAGAAGAAAGTGGGAGTTAGAGCTGGCTCAGTATTATACAAAAGACTTTACTCCTCTTGTAGAGTTTGGTAAATTAATGTTTGGCGAATGGGACGATAATGAGTGGTGCCAATTTGATAATTATATGATTCAAAATTTACAAATGTATTTAGAGCATGGAATGTTAAAAAGTGAGTTTGTTAATTTAAAGATGAAGAATTTAATAAGAAGCACCGACCATGTGTTTATTGAGTGGTGTGGATTATTGGGTGGTGGTAAACTTAATGATAAATTAAAGCCGAACAGCAGGATATATAAAACTGAGTTATTTAAAGATTTTGTTGAGGACAATCCTGACTTTGCACCCAGATCAAAGGAGAGCGTTTCAAGAATTAAATTTTATCAATGGGTAAAAAAATTCTGTTTGTATCACTATAAAGTAGATGCTGAAGAAGGCAGAGACTTAGGGGGTAGATATTTTAGTTTTAATACAGATGATTAAGTTTAGGGATTATCAGAATGATATAATAAACAAAGGGGTAGATATTTTATATACTCATGAGTTTTTATATTTAGCTATGGAAGTTAGGACAGGCAAGACTCTAACAAGTTTAGGTATAGCAAAAAAAATGCCTTGCGTAAATCTATTGTTTCTTACAAAGAAAAAAGCTATATCTAGTATTGAAGATGATTATGCTTTGTTAGACCCTGAATATAGTATAACTGTTATTAACTACGAATCAATACACAAAGTAAAACAAACAGGGTGGGACTTGGTGGTTTGTGATGAAGCACATACTCTGGGTGCTTTCCCAAAACCAAACAAAAGAGCAAGACAAGTAAAAGAAATATTGAGCCGATCTAATCCATATGTAATATTACTAAGTGGAACACCTACTCCTGAATCATACAGCCAAATGTTTCACCAGCTCTATGGTATTTCTAAAAGTCCGTTTAATAAATTTAAAAACTTTTACGCTTTCGCTAGAGAATATGTAAATGTTACACAAAGAAAAATTAACAGTCTGTTTATTAATGATTATTCCAAAGGCTTAAAATCTATTATAGACGAGGTGGCACCTTATAAAATTAGTTATACTCAAAAATTAGCAGGATTTAAAACTGAAACTAATGAAAAAATACTTTACGTTGAGTTAGAAGAAAAAACACAATCGTTAATAAGTAGGGTAAAAAGAGATAGAGTAATTGAAGGGAAAGATGAATTGTTGTTAGCAGATACTCCTGCTAAACTTATGACTAAAGTACACCAAATGTGTTCAGGAACAGTTAAGTTTGAAAGCGGAAACTCTGTTACATTAGACTTTAGCAAGGCTAATTTTATATATAAGTATTTTAAAGATAAAAAAATTGCTATCTTTTACAAGTTTACTCAAGAATTTAAAACTTTAAAAGAAGTTTATAAAGACAAGTTAACCAATGATTTACAAGAATTTAAGACCACAGACAAATGTATTGCTCTTCAGATTGTTTCAGGAAGAGAAGGGATCAGCCTTAAGGAGGCTTCTAGTTTAGTATATTACAATATAGATTTTAGTGCTACATCTTACTGGCAAAGTCGGGACAGAATGACTACTAAAAATAGAGAAACAAATAATATTTATTGGATATTTAGCAGGGGTGGTATTGAAAATGACATATACAAAGCTGTTGTTAAAAAGAAAGATTATACCCTTTCTCATTTTAAAAGAGATTTATTAGATTTGTAATATGACTGAGCAGCAAATACAGAATAAACGTATAGCTGAATTAGAAAGTCTAGGCTATTATGTCATTAAATTAACAGTAACTAATAAAAATGGTATACCTGATTTAATCGCAATACCAAAAGGCTCAAAAGTATTATTTTCAGAAATAAAAAAACCGAGAGGTAAACTTTCGGCTTTGCAAAAATATAGGATTAAAGAACTTGAAGAACACGGAATACAGACAGAAGTTTATAGAGGCGAAGGGTTATGATGTAGAAGATTATTTTATGGATAATCTTTCTGAAATGAATTTGTATACGGCTTTAAAAATAGCAACTTTTATAGAAAAAAATTTACAAAGCATACAAGTTACCAAACTAAGATCCGTTGTTTTAGGCGGTTGTATTGTTCATACTATTGGCGAGCCGATTACTTTTGTAATAGAAATGGTACGCAAACAAAACTATTATACTACCTTAACCGACATTCAATTAATTGATATGGACGAGTATTTAGATTTAATGCTATTAGATTGTTATATAAAAACTGACGTTTAATTAGGATAAGTCGTTTTTTTGTTTATATTTGAGAAAACCAAGTATAAATGCCCCGAGTTGCTCCTGAAGACATATCTACAATTTCCCACATTAAGTATGTAACAGAAAACATACATGGCTTTGGAGATAATTTATACGAGGATTTAATGGAGAGAGATCATGAAGGTGCTAAAAAAAACGCACAGGAGTTAATAAAAATTTTAGCTGACTTAATTCAATCTCTTTCAGATGAAATCTAATAACGAAAGCAAATACGGAAAGCGTATCAGGTTATCACCTGATGAGGTAGATTATATACTTCAAAAAAGAGCTAAAAATTTAGATAACATTAATAACAATACAGCTCTAGATATTCATTTAGAAGAAAGGGGTATTGATAAAAAAGATATTGTAAGCGTAAAGCATTGGCAAAGCGGGAGTGGAGATTACAGGTTTTCTATAGTTACAAAAGAAAATTTAGATTTAGATGAACAACAAATATTTGGAAGAGTAAACTCTTTTATCGCTAACTATTCTCCAGACTACCCTCCTATTAAAAGAAAAATCAGAGAAAGAAAGGCAGGACATCTTTTAGTTGTAAATCCTGCTGATATTCATATAGGTAAATATGCAAATGAAAAAGAAACCAAGCAGGAATATAATAACGAAATAGCCGTATCAAGAGTTTTAGAGGGGGTTAAGGGTCTTATTGAAAAGTCTAAGGGGTTTGATATAGATAGGGTGTTATTTTGCATAGGAAACGATGTATTACATATTGACAATGTTTATTCATCTACTACTAAAGGAACTTATCAAGATACAGATGGTAAGTGGTGGGAGCATTATGAGATAGCTTTACAATTATATGTAAGTTGCGTAGAGATGTTGCGAAAAGTAGCTCCAGTTGATGTAGTCCATAGTATGAGTAATCATGATTATCAATCAGGGTATCATCTAGCACACACTTTAAAAAGTTGGTTTAGAAAAGCTAAAGATATATTCTTTGATATTAGCGTTTCTCATCGTAAGTATTATAAGTATGGTACTAATTTATTAGGATTAGAACATGGAGACGGGGCTAAGATGGTTAATTTACCATTACTTATGGCTCAAGAAAACCCTGTAGACTGGGCGACAACGACTCATCGCTACTGGTACTTACACCACATACATCACAAAGTAAAACATAAATGGTTAGACGGCAAAGACTATATAGGGGTTACAGTAGAATATATGAGATCGCCCTCTTCGTCAGATAGTTGGCATAGCAGAAAGGGTTTTACTGGAGCACCATTAGCTTGCGAAGGATTTATACATAGTAAATTAACTGGACAAGTTGCAAGGTTAACACACTATTTTTAATGAAAACTTATTTAGTTAAATACACCCTAAGAAGCGGTAAAGAAGAAAGCGTTGAATTAACCACAGATGATCTGTTTAATTCTTTGTTTCAATATGAAAGAAACAGGGATATTGTAAGCTGGGATTTAATTCAATTAATTTAAGAAAATAACATCTGACAACCCTTTAAGATCTAAAAGCTCTTGACATTTTTCATATTCCTCTGTATAGATATAGTAGTCAATAAGAGTATTATAGACTGGATCTTCACCACTTGTTAATGGCTTGTCTGGGTTAGTTATAAAATACACCTCATCACTTTCTTGAAAAAATTCGTCTAATCTTTTTCTACCAGTAATCAACAGGTAAGTATTATTCATGCATTTATCCTCATCAAACATTATCTTCTTGGTCTTTTAGGTGCACGGGGTGGTCTCTTATTTGGATTTGCTAACTTCCATGCTCTTGGATTTCTTCTGTATTCAACATATTTACTATAATCTCTGTCATATTTTTCTAGCTTCTTTTTAAATACAACATCTTTATATTTAATTGGATCAGTAGTTTTAAGTTTGTCTAGCTCTTCTTTGTTATATGATTTAGATTTTCTTTTTAAATCAGCATAGATATCTGCTAGTAATATTTTTCTAACATCTCTATATAATGGCACAAACCCTGTATTACCTAATATTTCTATTGGTATTCTCTCTTCTCTTTCCCTAATTTGTCTTTCCCTAGCACTACTTGTTTTTCTATCAGGCTCTGTTAATTTTCTTGTAGCAAAAGCTAAGGTCTTAACTGGAGGAGAATAAGGCCCCAAAAAATTTGGCACTATTTTACCAGGGTCTAAGCCCCTACCAGACTTGTAATCTTGTCCTGTTCTTACTAATGGTATAATGTTATATTGAATTGCATCTCTATATTGATCGTACTCTCCTTCACGCAAAGCATCTCCAAATTCTGCGTTTAACATTTCTATATTATAATTTTGAATTGTTTTGAAAGCATTACCAAAGTTTCTACCTAAAAGTAGAGATGTAAAGGTTGTAGCCAACGCCTGTCCTAGTTGTAGCTCTAAGTTTTTTTCATCATCGTCTTCACTTTCTACATCTAATACTTCTAACATTAATTCACCAGCTACTTTAATTCCTAATGAATACGCTGTCATTCTAGCTGTAACTGCTGCTAATAATTTAGCTCCTTCTCCTCTTGTAAACTTACTATCTCCATATCCGAATTGATTTTGAGCCAATGCTTGTAAACCAATAACAGACGTATCAAATTCTTGTTTTAAGAAGGTAGTCATAAAGTTATTAAAGTTTACCCATACTTGAGCTAATCCCTTAGCGTCTTTACCTTGTAGTCTAGACATAAACGGATTATCAGAAGAACCAATAAGGGTAACAAATTCATCAGCTTCTTTCATCGCTTCTTTTAATGCCTCGCTATTTTCCGTCATGTAAGTTTCGTCATTCTCAGATATTTTCTTATAGTCAATATCGTTTCCTGTAATTTCTTTAAATTTTTCTGATAGCTTACCTAATAACATTGGTTTCATTACCAATTTATCAGGACTGCTTATTAAAGTATCAGCTATTAATGCAACTGCATTTTTAAACTTTTTTCCTGAAGCATCCCATAGTCCTACTATTTTTTCTTTAGAGGTGCTTACAAACCTTTCGCTTTTGTATGATTTTTTATTTAATATATCAACATCTATTTTTGATGACATTAAATTTTCCCCCATTAATCTGGTTATTACCTTACTGTTTAAATTTTCCAATACATTTGCCAGCTCTTCAGTTGTCAGTTTGTTTTTTTTAGAAATACCTGAATAAAAAACTTGTGGATGCAAGGCTGCAAAAGCCATGTTGGACATATATTCTACCCCTGCCCTAGGAACACTAGCCAACATAGTTCTATAACCTAATCTTTGTAATGCTGACGATACCATTTGCATATAATTATTTTCTACAAAGTCGGCTGCTAAAGTATTTTGTATAGACTGATTGATTCCTTTTTCTAATGAATTTAAAAACGCTTGAACTTCCTTTGGCGGGCTTCCGTTATAATCTTCAATAATTTTATCTCTCATTGTTTTAAAAGTCTCTTTTGCTTTACGCACAGGAGTTGTCATAAAATAATCTAAGTTTGTAAACTTTGATCCTCTTTCGGAAGAATTTAAAGCACTTGTATATATAGGATTAACTTGCCCCGTTCTTTCAATACCTGACTTATCTTTTGTTGATGGCCTTCTGTAATTATCTGTTGATTGTATAAAATTATCTATAACATCTTTATTAATATCTAAACGCTCTCTGCTTTTTGGTCTAACAGAAATGTGAACATAGTTTTGTCTAGGCACAAAAGCTGCGTCTCTATTATTAGCAGCATATACTGCGTTGGCCGCATTATTATTATCTATTTGTTGTAGTATATCTATGGCCTCTTTTTCATTTTTACTAAACTTATTATATACATCATCAATATTAAAACCCTCTACATTGTAATCCTCTCTAATCTTTTTTAATGCATCAAGCTCTCTTGCATCTTGCTTGTCAAATAGTCTATTAGCTTCTAAATATTTTATAGTAGCATCTAACCACTCTATAGCTGGCCTTACTTCCTTGTTGTCAGGATTAGATTCAAATTCTTTTTGAATTCTATAAAACATAATTCTAGCATCAGCTTCTGCAACTTTATTTAAAGCAACTACTGTAAACTTAGAATAAGTTTTTTCAATTAATCTACGGGCTTTGTCTCTAAGTTTTCTTTCTTTTTTATTTTTTACCTCCATTTGTTGTTGACCCTCAGCCATGTCGTTAAAGAAAGCATCAAACATTTTTTTAGTGTTAAAATTACCGAACAATCTATCTATGTTATAAAGCTGTCCTCTTTCTATAGCGTTATATATTTTAGACTGTTTATTAAAAGGATTAAATGTTTTTAATTTAGAATAGATTCCTTCTATAATTGGTAGTTTTAATTTACCATCTTTGATATCATTAATGATAGGGGCAGAATCTCTTACTGCTTTCATTTTAATAATAAGCCTAGACATAATACCAGGAGCGTAACCTTTGTTAAGAGTATTAACTAATCGTGCTAAGTTTTTTAGATCAGTATTTTTCATACCCTCTAATATACTTGGGTCTTTTAGTAGCTTTACTAGCTCTCTTACATCTTCTCTAGTTTTTCTAAAAGGAAATGAAAGATCAGAATCATTATTATATTTATTTCTGTCAACAGTAAGTTTTTTTATATCCTCTATCAAACTTTCTTTTTCTGCTTGTATTTCTTCAGGAGTTTTAGGAATGGCTTGTTCTTTAGGATTGATTTCATTTTTATATGCATTCATTAAATCAGCATCCTCCTGTGAAATAATATTAGTTGCTACTAAATTATTTAAAGTTTTTTGTAAATCTATTTTACCATTTTTTAGTAATATCTTTTCAGCACTATCAAAAATACTTTTTAACTCTCGCACTCTTGACTCTTGCTCATTCATAGCTTCCATAATGTTACGAGCTTTTTCAGCCACTATACCTGCTTGTTCAGCATTATCCAGCATTATGTTTCTTTCTCCTAAACCATTAATTATATCTTTATAATCTTGGTATACTTTTGCTGGAATAATAGAAGGGTCTATTACCACTATATCTCTTAACAAAGATTCTAGTGTTATATCTTTACCAGTCAAAGCATCAGCTAATATTCTACCTATACTTCTTTTTAAACTTTTAGCGGCTCTTGCAGCTTTCTTTCTTAAGCTAGACTGTTCGGCTTCTTTGTCAGCCTTTTCAAATATTTGCTTTATTTCTTCTACAGTTTTCTTTTTTGACGCTTCATCTGTAAAAGCCTTTTCGTCAGTTACTTTTTCTAGTATTTGGCCAACTTGTTTTGAAGTTATTTTGCCTCCTTCTTTTAAAGTTTTTAAATATTGTCTTATAGATCTTAATCCTTTTTTATAACTTTGATTTAGATTACTTAATATAGTGTTTTGTATTTCATTAGCAAGCTCTACATTTTCTGCCTCTATCCCCTTTTGTTCCGCTTGTTCTTGTGCTACTTGCTCCTCTACATTTTCTTCAGGCATATTTAAAAACTTATCAATGTTCTTTTTAGTTGGTTTTAAACCTGTAACCTGTTCAAACTCAGCTTTAAAATTATTAAGATCAGTTCTGTCTAATTTAAAATACCCATCTATATCTTTTTGTGTTCTGTATTGAGACAAGAAATCAACAATATCATCTTGACTTAATTCTTGTCCATCTATTTCTAAACCATCTTCTATGTTTTTAGCGTTTGGATCTCCTTTTTTAGCAATATACCTACTACCAATAAACTCGTATGGATTTCCTCCAAAATATTTTTGTAAACTTTCATACGAAAACTTTTGATTAAACAAGCTCTCCATTCCATCACCCGCCATAATATTATCTCTATCTCCTCTACGGCTTATTTGTTTTTGTTCTTCAACAAAAATATCATTAGCAATTTGACGAACTGTTCTTCCGTCAGTACCTTCTATAGGAGCATCAGGATTTATCTCCTGGCTCTCCTCAACGACCTCCGTTGTTTGCTCGCCTTCTGGCGTGGTTTCTTTGGAGATCTCTTCGGTAAGTTCTGTGACGTTGTCTCCAATTCCCACCTCTGGGCTATCTTCGGTAGATTCTTGTGCATCCACCTTCTCTGTGCTTGACTCTTGAACGGCATCTGTTTTATCTGTTTTAGTTTCTACTGGTGATGTAACTTCGGTTACACCACTTAACTCAGCTATTTCATTTTTAATTTCTTTTAATCTTGCTTTACCCGCCTCCGTATTGTTTCCTTCGTATTTATTTTTTTCTATCTCTAATTCTATAATTTTTTCTATCTGCTCCTCGTTTGTTACGCCAGCTTCTTCTAACTTTTGACGAATATTATCACCAGTAATAATACGCATTTTTCTATCATCATATCTTTGTTTAAGCTCTGGGTTGTTTTCTATTTTATAATCAAGACCCATAAAGGTCACATCATCTGTATTATCAATAGACTCAACTACATCTTTTTCAGTTACTACTTCAGTTTCTCCAAACTGATCTTTTAAAGTATATTTTGCTGGGAACAAAACTTTTCTGCCCTGCTCTATAATAGCGTCTTTTACTGGATTAGTTATTGGAGATGATACTGTATTTAAAACATAACTAACTGGGGCCTTACCAACTCCTCCAAAAGTTTCAAATCCTATTTCCCTTACGTCTTGATCTTGCCCTGCTAAAGCTCTTGCTGTGGATTCACCCACACCACCACCTACTGCTTCTGTTGCTAAAAATGTACCAGCTTTTTTAGGGTCTACGCCAAGAAGTTTTTTGCTTGATTTAACTTTACCAGCTAGCTTACCACCAATTCCCAAAAAGAGTCTATCTATTATCGCAATAGAACCTCCTCTGGCAATAGACTTATTTCTTGCTCTTCTGTATGCGTCTTCATCTTCTAGTATTGCTCTTATTCCTTTTGCGTCAAATTCAAGATCTTCTCTTTTATCAATCTCTTCTCTAATAAATTCCGCAAAAGATAGTCCAGTCTCTAATGCACCCCCTGCGGCAGCAAATGCTAATTTTAGTGTACCTGGATTTAATGCTCCTGCAAGAGCCCCAGGGCCCGCAGCAACACTTGCTCCTGCACCAGCACCAGCAGCTATAACACTACCAGCAGCCATAGCAGATGAAGGGTTTAACATTTGTGTTATGGTTTGTGCACCAATTTGAAAAATAGCCGATGGGTTTTTACCTATGCCTTCTAAAAATCCTTCAAACTTATTATCGGCTGCGTCATAAATTTTGTTGAAATTTATCATTTCATCGGTTTGTTTAGCACTCATCAATCGCTCCTGTGTTTCTAAAAAAGCCATAATCTCTTCGTCTGTGGCTGACTGACCTCTTAAGAACAATCTATTTGCTTCATCGGCTGTATTACCTTGAGTAAGTCCAGACTTCATTGACCTATATATATCGCTTATAAAATCAGTAACAGAATTTTTACCAACAACGTCTTCTAATATTGTATTATCTTCTTGAGATCCTTCAATAAAAAAATCACCACTTCCATATGTCTCTGTTGTTTGATCTCTTTGCGTTGGTGTAGTCGCTGTGGTTTGAACAATATCTTCTTCACCCGAAGGGGTTTCAAAGTCTACCTCGGTAGTTTCAACTTCTTCTTCATCTTGAAATGGCTGACCTGTTGTAGGGTCTATTGGTGCTGTTGGACTACTTGGATCGCTTGAAGATTCCGATGAAATAGGTTCCTGAACTTGTGGTGTAGGTGAATCCATAGGCTCCTGAGCCCCAAAAGGATCGGTAGGTTCTTTTTTTTTTAAGCCGTAGGCTTGTTCAAAAAGCTCTAAACTTTCTACATCGTAGTTCGGCTCTATGATTTGCTCATAAAATTTTTTACGCTTCTCATCATCCATTAGATAAGCAGTAAAATCTTCTATAGTACCTAAATCGTAATCGCCTGCTAAAGCCTCATATAATTTCTTTATAGCTTCGTTGTTCATATTTTATGTAGGTAATTTTTTCTTTCTCTTCTCTTTTTGGAGACTCTTTAGCGTTCTTTCAGTTGGGTCAAACACATAGTTTCTTAAATATCCCATGATGCGATCTGACTTATCATAGTTATTAGCGTTTAAACCTTTTCCAGATCCATATTCATTGTTCATCATACCATCTATTATTTCGTCTATCATACCATCATTATTAGTATCAATATACATCTTGCCAGGTTCATATTCTATATTCTGTTTTTCAAGTTGATCTAATATAGCCTGTGGGGTGTTCTCTCTTGTAAGCTGAGATTTTAAAGGAGGGTATTGAGCTGATATATCACCCATTTCAATAATAAATCTATCGGCTCCGTCATCTTGAAAGATAAATGAATAAGGCTTATATTTATCTCCGTATTCTCCCTGCTCTAAGTCTGCATAAATCATTGGGTCAATGACAGACTGAGCAATGTTATTCATAACTTTTTCAACCTCCGTATCTGGATCTTTAAAGAAACTGTTTATATCAGATCCGATTTTCTTTTTCAAATAACCATACGCTCCTAATCCTCCCATTTTATCTAAAGTATCTCTACCATATACATTGTTACGATAATCTATTTCTTCATCTGTTAACTGATCTTTTGTTATATCTAATTTATCTCTTTCTAACTGAAGTCTTTTCTTTTGATATTCAGTAAGTTCTTTATCACCAGCCTTAACCGCTTCTTTATTGTCAAGCATAGCAATCATTCTGTTTTTTAAAATTTTATTAGCTTCTTTTTTTTGATTCTCCCAGTTAGTAGCATCTTCAACAGGAACAGGCATTCCGTTTTCGTTGTATTCTACCAAAACTAATTTTGAATTTTTGTCTGCTTCAGATTTGCTAAATGTTGGTTTATAACCCTGACCCATATCTCCTAATATACTAAACACGGTATTGTTATCGTCAGTTAAAGTTCCTACTGTGTTGTCTAAATACTTTTGAATTAAATCAGTTTCTAACGCTTGTTTTTGTCCTTCTATAGAAAAAATAGCTCCAGTCTTACTATCAATATCTGCTAAAATTAACTCTCCTAATCTGTCAACAGATCCTTCTAGTTGTTTATCTATAGCCCCATTTTTAGTTACATTATTTATACGAGTGTTAAATCTATTTTGCATTACATTCATACTAATATGCTTAGAAGGGTCTCTAGATATTTTGCCTGTAACTGGATCAGGTCTTACCAATGATAATCTTCCTGTGTCTGGATTTACCATTCCCTTTACATTTTTTAAATTTCCAAACTCAGCGTTTTGCTCATTAAACCATATTTCAAATGATGATGCGTCTTTGTTTTCTGCTCTTTCTACCATTGTGGTGTAATCAGACTCCCATCTTTTACTAACATTACCGAATTGCTTCCAATCTCCTAACACTCTTTGTTTGGCTTGGGCAAACTCAGTTTGTGTAATTAATCCTCTTTTAAATAAATCGTTTTGTGTTCTTAAAAAATTTGCGGAGTCACCTGACATTCCAAGTGCTAAATTTTGAAGAGACTGATTTGTGTAGTCCTCCATTTCATTAAGAGCACTTTCTACCTCGTCAGTATCAGCTTGAATTTCGGCTCTTTTAGTCTCTCTATCTTTTCTTATTTGTAATAAATCGCCAGTTAATTTATTGGCAACACTACCCCAGTCAACTGTAGTTTTACTTAAATCTCTCTTAACATATGTGTTAAAATTTATATCTTTCTTAGCCATTAGGATCTATATTTATTTAAAGACAAAGGGCTGAGTGAAGCACTTAAATCAACTTGAGGTCTATTTAAAAAAGATTGCATTCTATCTTGAAAAGAAAATCCGTAATTTAAATTTGGCTGAAAATTAAACATATCTTGTGTGTTTAAAGTTAAAGCAGAATCCTGAGTTGGAAAAGAAAGGTTAGGAGTATAATTTAACAAATTTGTATTTGTATTTGATGCTGCTGATGTATTTGGCGGATCTATGGTTGCAGGCTTTAAAAGATTAGCATACTTAGATGGGTCTTTTAAATATTCAGATCGGCTAATATTATTTTTTGTAAATATTGATTTGTTTTTATCATAACTTTTAGAAAGCTCTCTATCAGCTTTACTTACAGGATTTAATGCTTGGGCTTCAGCCGCAGCAGTTACACCTCCAATTAACGCTTGAGCAGCTCCCGCTTGCAACATACCAACTTTTTCATCCGCCTGTGCGGCTCTAGCAGCCTTATCTTGAGCAGCAGCAACGTCCATTTGGATTAATTGTTGATTCATATTATCCTTTCCTTCAGCCTTTAATTTATCTAAAGCAAACATTTCTTGTGATTGTTGTGCTCTAATTTTTTGTGTGTTTTCATTTGACA
>WLWH01000047.1_pt1 | contig 94429 bp, 91 predicted proteins | sample 6712741 | NCBI WGS metagenome assembly WLWH01 (sample SAMN12718694, study PRJNA515312) | sponge metagenome | isolation source: marine sponge | host: Mycale hentscheli | place: New Zealand: South Island, Marlborough, Capsize Point | collected 2003-05-01 | reverse complement strand
TGGAACTTCTACTGGTACTGTTAATTTTGCGGTAGGTCCAACTGACGGGGTTCAAGTTGCGGGCAGTGGGCAGGTAACTTTTTGGCAATATGGCTCTGGCACGTTCACAGGAACTGCAGCTAAAAACCTATCTATTACCAGTACGGGAAGTATTATCGAAACAGATGCAGTGCCAGCAAATGTCGTAGAGACTGTTACAACTACAGACGGCACTTATATAAACCTTACGCCAAACTCTCCCACCGACGGTGCGGTAACAGTTACAGCTGATCTTAGTGCGGTGGACGGTACGTCTGGAGCAAACGAAAGATATTTAACTAAAACAAATAAGTGGGCTGAAATTTCCACAATACCGGGAACTTACACTTGGGCCGTTGATGGAGACCAAGGAACGCCTTATACCGTAAATAGTGGAAACACTGTAGACTTTGCGGGAAGCACATACATAACAACAAGCACAATCTCTGGCCCTACCTTAGTAATAACCCACGATAATACAGCTAGAACCAACATCACTTCATCTATTACCCCAAACTTCGGCTCTAGCTTCACTGCTATAGATTCAATAACCACAAACTCCACAGGGCACGTAACGGCGGTAAACACAAAAACAGTAAATTTAGGTATTCCAGTGTGGTTCGCGGATGCTGACACAGGATCTGAAGATATTGAAAATGGAACTACGGTAACATTTGTAGGTGGGACAGGAATGGACACGTCCATTAACTCCAACTTTGAGATTACGTTTATAAATACCGATAGAGGTTCAAGCCAGAATATATTTAAAAACTTTGCGGTATCGGGGCAATCAACAGTAGTTGCAGACAGTAATAATGACACGCTGACACTGGTAGCGGGTAGCAACGTTTCTCTTACAACCAACGCTACTAATGATTCTATTACGATAAATGCCACTGACACCAACACGAATAATTACGTTAGTTCTATTAGTTTCAATACCACAAACGGAGTATTAACCTTAAATAGAAGTGGCCTTAGCTCGCTTACAGTAGACTTAGACGGAAGGTATTTAACTGGAAACCAAAATATAACACTTACGGGTGACGTTACAGGTAGCGGAACAACAAGCATAACAACTAATGTTTCGGCAAATGTTATAGGTGCTAGTGAATTAAAGGTAACTGGAAATGGTACAACATCTCAATTCTTAAGATCAGACGGAGATGGAACGTTTAGCTGGGCAACTCCAACTGACACCAACACGAATAACTATGTTACGTCCGCCTCTTTCAATACAGGCAATGGAGTTCTGACACTAAACAGAAGCGGCCTTGGCGCTGTAACTGTAGATCTCGATGGTAGATATCTAACTAGCTACACTGAAACAGACACGCTTCAAAGCGTTACCAACAGAGGTGCTAGCACAACTGTGCGCTCAAATTTTACTGGCGGTTTAAACACAAACAACTCAAGCACAAGAGATAAAATAAGTGTTTATACGGGAGCGCCCTATGTAATAGGAATGCAAAGCGGAATTACTTATGGTCACTTAAATGACTGGGGTATGACATTCCAGTTTAATAACGAAAGTGACAGAGGTTTTTGGTGGGGAGATGATTCACATAGTACGGCGCAAGGCGCAATGTCATTAAGTACCGCTGGTAGATTAACTGTTGCCCAGTCAATCTCTGTTGGGCAAGGGGAAAGTGTTACGTCCCCATCAACAGTCCCTTTATTTGTTGACGGCACCGCTGTATTTGACACAACATCGAACACTGAACCTGTATGCATAAGTAGAGGCGGCAGCACCTCTGCAGAGGTTTTAAAAATAGGTGTATCTGACAGGGTTGCAGCATTTAATTATATAGAAGACACTTCAAACGAAGGTACAGGAAACTTTGGTAACTATCAGTTTTACTTAGGAGGAAACGCTGGGGAGTCAAACATAATGCCCCTTGAAATCACAAAGGATTATTCTAATTTTAGCGTTCCGATTAGAGTAGGAGGAAATACAAGCTCAAATGAATTAGACGACTACGAAGAAGGAACTTGGACACTTTCTTTTCTTGTAGGCTTTATGGGTAGTGTTACTGGTTATTCTGTTAATCAATTTAGCGGCGGTACAGCTTCTTGTAGGTATGTGAAAGTGGGCAGGTTTGTTCATTGTACTTTTTATTTTGGCTGTAGCAGTTTTCCTTGGGGGTCAAGCACTTCAAGTTTTGTTCTTATCTCTCCGTTATCTTTACCTTTTACCCCCGGTGGTGGATCATCATACAAACCTGTAAGCGGAGGAAATGGATTTAACGGAACCTACTATAGTTTCCCGGGATTGCTTTCCTCTTTAACGACCAACGACACTAAATCTGCATCTTTATTTTGGTCTACTTATTCATTCAATTACGGAATAGGGTTTCAAAGTAACATGGGATTTTATGGTAATTTTCAATCTGCGGTTACAGATGATTTTAATACAGGGCCGGGCAGTCCGAGCTTTGAAATGTACGGTAATTTTTCATATAGAACTGATTCTTAAAATTAAATAATTATGTCATTAATAAAACAAACAACAATAGATAAAGTAGAAATAGTTGGAGATTTTAAAACTATTCAGGTTAGAGAAAAAACTTCTGTACTAGAAGATGGAAATGAAATAAGCTCTTCATATCATAGGTCGATATATGAAATATTTCATTATGACTCTATATCTGATTTGCCAGAAAATATTCAACCTTATGCGCAAGGCATATGGACGGAAGATCTTTACGCTTTAGCTGAACAAGAAAAAGCCGCCAGACAAGCTGAATGGGAACAAACTCAGCCTCCAGCTGAAGAGCCAGCATAATAGCTGATTCGTAATATTTAAAATTAAATAAAATGGATATAAGAAAAATATCTGTAGGGCCAGACTATAAGTCTAGTGCCATGCATTACATCGTAGGGCAAGACGTCTTAAACTCTAGTCACAAAATCCACCTAATACAACACGACAAAGAAAGAGAGTCTATAAAGGTTTGGATAGAATCTCATAAAAAAGAAATACTATTGTGGAAAGAGTTTAATAAAAACATACCGGTATCTCTAGAATATAATATTAACTTCTAATGAGATCTCCTTTTTATTTTATAGTTTCCCCATGTGGAGATGTTAGATATGATGCTGTAAAAAACTATAACGACAAAGAACTGATCATAAGCACATCTAAAGAAGACCACACCGTGTCTAATAGATTTGCTTCTGTAATATCAACCCCACTAAACTACAGAGGACCTATAGAGCCTGGCGATATTCTCTTGGTTCATCATAATGTGTTCAAGTATTACTATGATATGAAGGGCAGGGAAAGAAGCGGAAGAAGTTTTTTTAAAGACAATCTTTTCTTTATAGATAACGATCAGTTTTATATGTACAAAAAAATGGTTAAATGGCACACCCACGACGACTATTGTTTTGTGTCACCATCTCGAAGTAAAAAGTCTATATATCACAAGACACAAAAGAACGAGGATCTTGTTGGAACTGTGGTTCATTCAAACAAAAATTTATCCATGCTTGGAGTAAAGGAAGGAGACGAGATTATGTTCACCCCAGACTCAGAGTATGAGTTTATTGTGGATGGTGAAAAGATGTATAGAATGAAAACAAAAAATATTTGTGCTATATTGTAATGGAAGATAAGTCTAAAAAAATAAGAGAAGATATAATATCAGCTGGATATATAGCGGTAAGACAACTAATTAAGATAGCCAAAGAAGAAGTTATCAAACCAGATCCAGAGGATGAGTTAGCTGCAGATAGACTCAAGAATGCCGCAGCAACAAAGAAGCTTGCTATATTAGATGCATTTGAAATACTATCTAGAATCGAGGGAGAGAAAGACAGCATGGGGGAAACAGATACAAGTTTAAACACAACCCGAGGTTTTGCAGAAAGAAGATCGAAATAATATAGCCCACGAAGTATTTGACCTAATACCAAAGTCTGTTCTTTCTAAAAAGAATAAGAATAAAACTTGGAAGTACGGTTATGATCCTAAGTATGATATAGTTGTAATATCCAAGACGGGTCAGATTGGATCTGTGTTGCACGTGTCTGGATTAAATATTGCTCTACCCAAGTACGAAGATACAGGATTTAAAAGATCTAAAAAGAAGTCAGATCAATATTGGGAAAGATACGAATACCCCAAAGAGCTAAGCAGAATCCAAACAATATTCCACTGGAATCAAGCGCCATCTACCTTTAAATCGAAGTGGGTTGACTATATAGAATCTGAGTTTGATAAAAGAGAGTTCGGCTATTGGTTCTATAACAATGGAGAGCCAACATACATAACTGGAGATCACTATATGTATTTGCAATGGAGCAAAATAGATGTAGGATATCCTGAGTTTAGAGAAGCTAATAGATTGTTCTTTATATTTTGGGAAGCATGTAAGGCGGACTCAAGATGCTTTGGACTTATATATTTAAAGATAAGACGATCTGGGTTTTCATACATGGGGTCTAGCTCTTGTGTAAGTACAGCTACATTAGCCAAAGACGCAAGGGTAGGTATACTATCCAAGACGGGTGCTGATGCTAAGAAAATGTTCACAGACAAAGTAGTGCCTATATCAAGCAACTATCCATTCTTTTTTAAACCCATACAGGACGGTATGGACAAACCTAAAACTGAATTAGCATATAGAGTTCCCGCTTCCAAGATCACAAAAAAGAACATGTATACTCAAGATGACACTGATCTTGATGGACTCGACACCACAATAGACTGGAAGAATACTGATGACAACAGTTATGACGGCGAAAAACTTTTATTGTTAGTTCACGATGAGAGTGGTAAATGGCTAAGGCCCAACAACATACTTAACAACTGGAGGGTAACAAAGACATGTCTTAGGCTCGGTAGTAAAATTATAGGAAAATGTATGATGGGATCTACCTCTAATGCGTTAGACAAAGGAGGTGATAACTTCAAGAAGCTATATCATGATTCGGATATCGCAACAAGAAACTCTAATGGCCAGACAAAAAGCGGAATGTATAGTTTGTTTATTCCAATGGAGTGGAACATGGAGGGATTCATAGATAAGTTTGGAATGCCTGTACTTACAAAACCAAGCTCATCAACAGTAGATACTTACGGAGATCCGATACGTCAAGGAGCTGTAGATTATTGGGAGAATGAGGTTGAGTCTTTGAAGAATGATCCAGATGCGTTAAATGAATTTTACAGACAGTTTCCTAGGACTGAAGCTCATGCCTTTAGAGATGAAACGAAAGAGTCTCTTTTCAACTTAACAAAAATATACCAGCAAATAGACTACAACGACACCCTTATTAAATCTCACTTTCTAACCAAAGGAAGTTTTCACTGGAGAGGTGGGGTAAAAGATTCAGAAGTTGTATGGACTCCAGATGAAAGAGGAAGGTTTCTGATTTCTTGGTTGCCACCAAAACATATGCAAAACAATGTATTGAATAAAAATGGAAGGAGACTACCTGGCAATGAGCACGTTGGTAGCTTTGGTTGTGACTCTTATGATATATCCGGAACTGTAGGAGGGATAGGGTCTAATGGAGCTTTGCATGGATTGACAAAGTTTAATATGACCGGAGCTCCTAGTAACGAGTTTTTCTTAGAATACATAGCAAGACCTCAAACAGCAGAGATATTCTTTGAAGATGTATTGATGGCCTTAGTTTTCTATGGAATGCCTGTGCTTGCAGAGAACAACAAACCTAGACTTCTTTATCATTTAAAGAACAGGGGTTATAGGATGTTTTCTATGAACAGACCAGATAAACATAAGCACAAGTTATCTACAGCAGAAAAAGAATTAGGAGGAATACCAAACACCAGTGAGGCAGTCAAGCAAGCTCATGCCACAGCGATTGAAAGTTACATTGAGCAGTATGTGGGGCTGGATTTTGAGGGGGTATACAGGGAGTCAGATTCAATAGGATCTATGTATTTTAACAAGACACTAGCCGACTGGGCTAGATTCAATATTAATAACCGAACAAAGTTTGATGCTACAATAAGTTCTGGATTAGCTATCATGGCAAACCAGAAGCATGTGTACTTACCGCAAAAAAAAGAGTCAAAAATAAAGATTAACTTTGCAAAGTACAGTAACAAGGGAACTTTGAGTGAACTTTTAAATTAATGGAAGAAGTAAAAATCAATATTTCGTCTGTTTACTTTCCTACGCAATTTGTCTCTGATTCAGACAAAAAGAAAAGTGAGTATGGTTTACAGATAGGTCAGGCTATTCAGTACGAGTGGTTTAGAAAACAAGGCTCTACCTGTAGATACTTTGACCAATACTCTGAATTCTGGAAGCGTAGACTTTACGCAAGGGGTGAACAACCAATAGGTAAATATAAAAACGAATTAGCTGTTGACGGGGACTTGTCTTATCTAAATCTAGATTGGACTCCAGTCCCGATTATGCCTAAGTTTGTAGACATAGTTGTCAACGGAATGTCTGACAGATTATTTTCTGTAAAGGCATATGCTCAAGACGCATTGTCTGCTGAGAAAAGAAACAAGTTCCAAGAGGACATAGAGGCACAAATGGTGTCAAAGGATCTGTTCACTCAGATTCAATCTGACTTCGAAGTAAATCCTTTTGCTGGAGATCCCGAAGATCTTCCCTCTTCTGATGAAGAACTCAACCTATACATGCAACTAAACTATAAGCCAGGTATAGAGATTGCAGAAGAGGAGGCCATCAATACTGTGTTTGCTGAGAATCACTATGAAGATATCAGAAAGAGGGTTGATTACGATTTAACTGTTTTAGGTGTCGGTATAGCTAAGCATGAGTTTTTAGCTGGGGCTGGTGTTAAGGTAAGTTATGTTGATCCAGCTAATGTGGTTTATAGCTATACAGAAGATCCATACTTTAAGGATTGCTTCTACTGGGGTGAAATAAAAACTGTACCAATTACGGAACTATTAAAGATAGACCCTTCTTTAACTAACTCAGATTTAGAAACAATATCTCAGCACAGCCAATCTTGGTACGACTACTGGAACACGTCTCAGTTCTACGAGAACAGCATGTTCAGTAAAGATACAGCTACGCTTCTTTATTTCAACTACAAGACAACCAACAAGTTTGTTTACAAGAAAAAGATTCTTGATTCAGGAGGGTCTCGTGTAATTGAGAAAGACGATCAGTTCAATCCGCCACAAGAGATGATGGATGAAGGTAAGTTTGAAAGAATAGAAAAAACCATTGACGTTTGGTATGAAGGCGTTATGGTTATGGGCACTAACATCATGCTTAAGTGGGAGATGGCCGAGAACATGGTTCGTCCACAATCAGCTTCTCAGCACGCTATGTCTAATTATGTGGCAGTAGCTCCCAGAATGTACAAGGGAGTAATAGAGTCATTGGTTAGAAGAATGATACCATTTGCAGATCTTATTCAGATCACTCACTTGAAGCTTCAGCAAGTAGTAAACAGGATGGTTCCTGATGGTGTTTATATAGACGCAGATGGACTAAACGAGGTTGACTTAGGTAATGGTGCAGCCTACAATCCAGAAGACGCTCTAAGGCTTTATTTCCAAACGGGTAGTGTTGTGGGTAGAAGCTACACTCAAGACGGAGAGTTTAACAACGCAAGAGTTCCGATTCAACCTCTCACAGGGAACACCAGTCAATCTAAGATGTCTGCTCTTATAGCTAACTATAATCACTATTTAGGTATGCTTAGAGCTGTGACAGGACTTAATGAAGCTAGAGACGGCACTATGCCAGATCCAGATTCTTTAGTCGGCTTACAAAAGCTAGCTGCACTTAACTCCAATACAGCAACAAGACACGTGCTTGACGGGAGCTTATTCATAACTCGAACTCTAGCTGAAGCTATGTCTTGTCGGGTGGCTGATATTCTAAAGTATTCAGACTTCAGGGAAGAGTTTGCTATGCAAATAGGAAAGTACAATGTTTCTGTGCTTGAACAAATAAAAGATCTTTATCTATATGACTTTGGAGTTTTCATAGAAATTTCTCCTGATGAGGAACAAAAGGCAGTGTTAGAACAAAACATACAGATGGCTCTATCTAAAGGTGACATAAACCTTGAAGATGCTATTGACATACGGGAGGTCAAGAATATTAAAATGGCCAACCAATTATTAAAAGTTAAGAGAGTTCAAAAGCAAGAGAAGGATCAGCAAATGAAACTTCAAATGCAACAAGCGCAAGCGCAAGCAAACATGCAGACTCAACAGGCTGCTAATCAAGCTGCGCTACAAAAGATTCAACTCGAAGGTCAAATGAAAATGCAGGCTAAGCAAGCCGAAGTAGCTTTTGAAATAGAGAAAATGAAAAATGAAGCTCTTCTTAAATCTCAATTGATGGACAGAGAATTCCAGTACAATGTACAGTTACGTGGTATGGAGGAGGTTTCTATAAACAAAAGAGAGCAAGACAGAGAAAAGGGTAAAGCCGAAAGGATTAGCCAACAAAATTCAGAGCAATCTCAACTCATCACTCAGCGAAAAAATAATCTACCTCCAATAAGTTTTGAGTCAAATGAAGACACATTGGATGGTTTTGATTTAGCTGAGTTTGAACCGAGATAAGCTTAATTTTAAGAATATATAATTTAATAACTTTGCAAAAATAAAATCAAATGGAAATCAAAGTAAAAGCGTTAGACGAAGTTCAATCTAAGTCTACACAAGAAGTTGAAAAAGAATTGCTAGAAAAGCACGAATCTGCTGAAGCTCAACAAGAGGTTGCCGGAGAAGTAAAAGTAGAACAGCCCGAAGTTGAAACCCCAGTGGTTGAAGAAACTCAGCAGGTAGATGCTCCTAGCTTAAACGAAGAAGACGTTCTTTCATATATTAAAGACCGATACCAAAAGGAGTTTACATCTGTAGATGATTTGTTTTCTCAACAAAAAGAAAATGAAGAGCTCCCAGAGGATGTATCTGCATATTTTAGATACAAAAAAGAAACTGGTCGTGGCATAGAGGATTATGTAAAACTAAACAAGGATTACGAATCTATGGACGACACGTCTTTGCTCCATGAATACTACTCACAAACCGAAGAAGGTTTAGATTCGAGTGACATTCAAGATCTGATCAATGATAAGTTTTCGTTTGACGAAGAAGTTGATGATGAGAAAGAAGTAAAAAAAATTCATAGAGCAAAGAAGAGAGAGCTTGCTAAAGCTCGTAAGCATCTTAACGAACTGAAGGAAACTTATAAAGCGCCTCTTGAGTCAGGGGGAGTGGCTGTTTCTCAAAGTGATAAAGAAACTTATGAAGCTTACAAGAAATATGTATCTGATGCGCAATCAAGTCAGGCGGAAGCCCAGAAGAAATCTGAATGGTTTTTACAAAAGACCAGCGAGGTTTTCAGTGATGAGTTCAAAGGTTTTGAGTTCAATGTCAATGATCGCTTGTTAAGTTTTTCTCCTGGAGATGCGAATGAGTTGAAGTCCAAACAATCTAACATTATGACTTTTATCAATAAGTTCATGAGCGAAGAAGGTTTGTTGACAGACGCAAAAGGATATCACAGAGCGCTATCTGTAGCAATGAATCCAGATAAGTTTGCTCGTTATTTTTATGAGCAGGGTCAGGCTGATGCTGTAGAAGACGTCGCTAAAAAATCCAAGAATATTAATATGGATGTGCGACAAACTCCACAGTCAGCTCCCAAGAGCGGATTAAAAGTAACTGCAATGAATCCAGATTCAGGGCGTGGATTGCGTATCAAGAGTATAAAAAGAAGTTAAAAACTAAAAACAAAACAAAATGGCTTTAAATGCAACCCCTGGTTTTGATCTGCAGCCAAGCGCTGAGCGCGTGGCTTTAGAATCGAACTATATTACTAACTTCGACTTCCTTAACCAGTATCTTCCTGATACTTACGAAAAGGAATTCGAGCGTTACGGAAACCGAAGCGTCGCTTCATTTTTACGACTTGTTGGCGCAGAGATGCCGACTAACTCTGATTTGCTTAAATGGGCAGAGCAGGGAAGACTACACACTAAATACGAATTTGTAACTACAAATGCTGCTGCTGCTGATGACGTTGCTACTTTTACAGTTAATGATGCACTAAACCCTGGTACAGGTGGTATCGCTATCCGTAAAGGACAAACAGTAATGATTTCAGATAACACTGCTGCTTCTACGCTTTCAAACAAAGCTGTAGTTACATCTGTAGATTATGCAGCTGGAACTTTTGCCGTGGCTTATTACGAAGCTGGAGGGCAAACTTTCGCTGCTAATAACGCAGCTGCTTCAAAAGCAACTGCATGTTCAGTATTTATTTATGGATCTGAGTTCAAAAAAGGAACAGAAGGCATGGAGAACTCTATTGAGTCTGATGACTTCATCTTTGAGAACAAGCCGATCATTATCAAAGACAAGTACGCTGTATCAGGTTCTGACATGGCTCAAATCGGATGGGTAGAGATTACATCTGAAGATGGAGCTACTGGATATCTATGGTATCTAAAATCAGAGCATGACACTCGTCTTCGATTTGAAGATTATCTAGAGACTGCTATGATCGAAGCTGTTCCTGCTGAGCAAAACTCTGGAGCTGCTGCAGCTTTAGGTCAAAATGCCGCTAAAACAGGAGCTGGTTCTGAAGGTCTTTTCTATGTTGTTAACCAACGTGGTAATGTATACGGAGGTATTCCAGCAACTCTTGGAGATTTTGATGACATCATCCAGCGATTAGACAAGCAAGGATCTATTGAAGAAAACGTTATTTTCTTGAACAGAACTATGAGCTTTGCTATTGATGATATGTTGTCACAACAAAACTCTTATGGAAACCCAGGTGGTACTTCATACGGTCTTTTTGACAATGATGAAGATATGGCCTTGAATCTTGGATTCTCAGGATTCCGCAGAGGTTATGACTTCTACAAGACTGACTGGAAATACTTGAACGATCCAACAATGCGTGGAGACATTCAAGGTGGTGAGGTAAATGGTATTCTTGTTCCTGCTGGATCAACTACTGTTTATGACCAAATCCTAGGTAAAAACGCTAAGCGTCCATTCTTGCACGTTCGTTATAGAGCTAGCGAAACTGAAGATCGAAGATATAAAACTTGGATCACTGGTTCAGCTGGTGGAGCACGAACTTCAAGCTTAGACGCAATGGAAGTACACTTCCTATCTGAGCGTTCGCTTTGTACTTTAGGTGCTAACAACTTTGTGTTGTTTGGACAATAAGAAGTAATTAAATAATATCAGGGGGGTGGACTCCACCCCTCTAGATATTTTTATAAATTTTAATATTAAATCAAATGAAAAAAAATAAAGTTTTAAAGACAAAGGTGTATAGACTAAACAGGGAGGCTGCTCCACTTAGCTATATTTTACCTTCAAAAGATTCAGCCAGACAACCATTACTACATTTCGATGGCGAATCCAACAGGCCTCTTAGGTACGCAAAAAATCAAAAGACTCCTTACCGAGACGAGCAGGACGGCAACGCTGTTTTAGAGCCCATCATATTTGAAGATGGATTCTTGACTGTGGGCGCTGACAATCCTGTTCTTCAAAGATTTTTAGAAATACACCCTGGAAACGGAATGGTGTACAAAGAAGTAGACCACGAGAAGAATGCTCAAGATGATTTAGAGAAAATTAATAGCGAGGTAGATGCTTTGATTCTTGCAAAAGAAATGGACATTAGCTCTATGGAAAACATAGGTCGTGTTCTACTTGGATTAAAAGTAAACAACATGACTTCTGCAGAGCTCAAAAGAGACATCCTTATTTATGCAAAGACATATCCTTCTGATTTTCTAGACGCAGTAAACGATCCTATGATTAAAACACACAGCATGGTTGCTAAATGTTTTGATCAGAATATTATTTCTTTAAGAAACAAGGGTCGTGATGTGTACTTCAATCTAAAGTCCAACAAAACTAAAATGCTTACAGTGCCATTTGGAGAAGAGCCAATGTATACTGTATCATCTTATCTTGTTAGTGACGATGGTATTGAGACATATAAATTGTTAGAAAAGAATTTAGACTAACAACAAAAATGAGACAACCAAAGAGGCACTCTATTTTTAGAGTGCTTTTTTTTATTTCTTATCTTTGTACAAAAGTTAGAAGATGATTAATGAGGTACGAAACACAGTACTCGCTGTAATCAATAAAAATAATTACGGGTATATAACTCCATCAGATTTTAATCTGTTTGCGGAGCAAGCTCAGCTAGATATATTTGAGGATTATTTCTATCAGTTCAATAGCCAAATAAACTCAGAAAACGCTAGACGATCTGGGTCGGGTTATGCTGATATCAAAAAAGGTTTAGAGGAAGTTATTGACTCTTTCTCTATGCTAGAGAATTTAACTCACGATACAGCCAACAAGTACACTCTACCCACAGATCCTAACTCAACAAAGGGGTCTTATTATTTAGTGAACAAAGTTATATATGGAGCTACAGAAGTAGAGAGGGTTTCTCAATCAAAGATTTTGTATCTATCCTCTTCTAATCTAACAGCGCCCAACTTAACGTTCCCGGCATACACATTACAAGGAGACAAGATAACTGTTTATCCAGAAACGATTAATGCTGCGGATCTTATCAAGGCACAGTATATAAGATATCCTAAAGTTCCAAAGTGGACTTTTCAGTCTCTTGCTGGTGGAGAACCTATGTTTGACCCAAGTCAATCAGACTACCAAGATTTTGAGCTGCCATCTAGCGACTCCATAAACTTGGTCTATAAAATATTACAGTACGCTGGAATATCTATACGAGAAGGAGATATAGTTACATACGCTCAATCGGAAGAGAATCAGCAAGAACTAGAAGAAAAATAATAAGATATGGCATATTTATCAGGATGGCAGTATTATGAAAACCAGGGAGTAAACCCTGACTTTACAGCTCCAGAAGATGAGAACTGGGGGTCATATCAGTATGTGTCTTTACCTGATGTGGTAAACAACTTTATGCTTATGTATCAAGGAGATCATGAGCTGATCAACAACATATCTAGATACCAAGTTTTATTCCACGCTAAAAGAGCTATACAAGAATTAAATTACGACGCCTTCAAAGAAGTTAAGGTGTTGCAACTTGACGTTTCTGACGGACTTAGATTTGTTCTTCCACCTGATTACGTGAACTGGATTAGAATATCTTACTTTCAAGACGGAGTTCTTTATCCGCTTACAGAAAATATTCAGGTAAATTACAGTGAAGGTTATCTTCAGGATAATAAATTCAGAATATTGTTTGACGAAAAGGGCGATATGCTTAAGCCTGAGTTTGGAGAGGTTACTCTTTCTAGGATAACAAACCAAACGCCAAGCATATACCTAAACGATAATAGCCCGTTTGATGGACAAGAGGGTTATTGTTATGATGGCAACTGGTATTTTGAATATGCAGTTGGAGCTAGGTTTGGACTAAACACCGAAACAGCCAATGCAAACCCTACATTTAAGATCGACAAAAAGGGAGGGGTAATAAACTTTAGTTCAGGATTACAGGGAAAATCAGTTGTTCTAGAGTATGTTTCTGATGGAATGTACGAGCTGCAATATGTGGAGCAAGACGACAACACATACAAACCTTTGGTTGATGATAGTAAGATAGGTGTTAACAAGATGTTTGAAGAATATGTGTATGCTTATATTAAATATGCTATCTTGAATAACAGGTTTGGGGTACAAGAGTATGTGGTTAGAAGAGCCCAGAAAGACAAGTCGGCTTTACTAAGAAACGCTAAGATAAGAATCAGTAACATTCACCCTGGTCGATTGCTTATGAATTTGCGTGGCCAGGATAAAGTAATAAAGTAAATTGAAGACAAGTCAGAATTTTGTTAGAGGTGTAATGAATAAGTCTGTGGATGAACGATTGATTCGTCCCGGAGAGTACATTGACGCAATGAATGTTAGGCTTGGATCTACAGAAGGATCTGAGATTGGAGCTGTAGAAAACTCAAAAGGTAACACCAGACTTACTGATATTAACTTTGATGGCCAAAGCTTAAGTGGACAGAACCCAACCTGTATCGGAGCTTACGCTGATTCTGAGAACGACACAATATATTGGTTTGTAACGTCTGATATAGGAGACTTAATACTATCATACGACGTTAGAAACAACAACTTATCATTCCACGTTTTAAGCGTAAGTGTATTAAACTTTAGCGACAAGCATTTAATCACTGGTGTAGATAAGATTGAGGATCTGTTATACTTTACAGACAATTTAAATCCGCCAAGAAAAATAAATGTAAACCGAACATATCCTAAACCAGTGAATGGGGTGGATCAAATTACGGATGAGGATATTAACTTAATAGTTAAGCCGCCTTCAGAGGCCCCTTCAGTTTCTTTGAGAAACACCCCTGGTGAAGAAAATTATTTAGAGACTAGATTCGTTTCTTTTGCATACAGGTACAGATATTTAGACGGAGAGTATTCTGCAATGTCTCAGTTTACAGATGTAGCATTCGAGCCTTCTCAGTTTAGGTTTAACTATGCTGATATGAACAACTCTGGTATGCAAAACACATACAACAGTGTACAAGTTTCTTTTAATACGGGAGGAAAAAATGTTGTTGGAGTTGATGTCTGTTTTAAACTTCCGGAGTCTAACGTTATAAACGTAATAGAAAAAATAGATAAAGCTAACTTTGGGTATTCAAACAACTCCACAGAGTCACTTACGTTTACTAACGGTAAAATATACACCACCCTCACAGAGTCTGAGTTATTGAGGCTCTACGACAATGTTCCATTAACAGCTCAATCTTTGGTTTTGATGGGCAACAGATTAATGTTTGGTAACTACACTGAAGGGTATGACATAACCACAGAGTCTGGAGCGCCTATAAACATAAACTTTGACACAGAAATTGTAACAACAAACCCATCTATTAACGACTTAGATATTTCCTCGTCTAATGGAACTTACAATTTTACTACAGGGCAAAACAATATATCAATACCACAAGGTTTAAATACCTTTGATTTAACAGGTTTAGATCTTAAGAAGGGATCTTCTCTTTCTTTTACAATTGATTTTCAGCACAGTACTTTTGCGGGGGAGACTTCAGGTGATCCAGCTCCAACAGCCTCAATAGATGAAAACTTTATTTTTGAGTTAGATCAGGATTACTCAAATGCTTTTGATCTTGTAAATTCAGATAGCTTTAGAACAGCTATAGGGGCTTATAATCAATTTGCATCACCATCTGATCAGCCATATCAACCAGTTACTGATTGCGGAACTAGCAGTCAAGGATTTAGTTTGACAGAAAGGTTTGTTTGTGATGTAGAAAGCCCGAGAACAGATGATAACTTTACATGGGTTAAGGAAGAGTTCGGCGTAAACACAACTTTTCAAGGGGTAATTATTGATTCACAACCCGGATCAAACACATTTAGCTTGCAGTTCCCTGCAATTAGATTTAAAGATGATACCACATTACCCGGGACAACGTATTACCTGTATGAGTATTTTTCTTCATTTATCGCTTACGCTAGTTTTTCTTTAGAATCTTCTAAAAAAAGCCTGCACAGTAATAGAGATTATGAGGTTGGGATTGTTTACATGGACGAGTACAACAGAAGTTCAACTGCGCTTGTGTCTTCAAACAATTCAGTTTACACAGACCCAGAAACTTCTACTGAAATAAACCAGCTTAAGGTAACACTAAATTCTTTGCCTCCAAGTTGGGCGACTAAATATAAGTTTGTAGTTAAGAGAGTTCAGTCTGATTATGAAACAATATACAGTAACTTAGCATTTAAAGACAAAGACACAAACAGTGTGTTTTTTCAGCTACTTGGTCAAAACCAAACGAAACTAAAAAGCGGAGACGAGCTTATTGTAAAGGCAGATATAAATGGTCCTTTGACTCGTCTTGTTGAAACTCAGGTTTTGTCTTTACAAACTAAAGTAAAAAACTTTATAGAGAATCCAGACCCCATTACCAGTGATGATCCTGTTGAGCCCTCTGGCTTATATATGGAAGTTAGACCTAATGGATATACAACAAATCTCCCTACAGACGAAGACCCCATTATTGATAATGGAATGACGAGCGAAAAGGGAAATTACTCAGTGGAACGATACCCAGCCTTTGATGTTAATGCGGAATTAACGAGTACTGACCCCGAATATGGGGCTTATGCAATTCCAGCTGGATCTACCGTTGAGTTTAAGATCTTGTTTAAAAGGACTAGAAGGGGGCGTAATTGTGGTAGCGTTGAATATGCGTATGGAGATATATCTGCAGATTCACCTAAAGTTTTTCAGGCAAGTGCTGATTACGCTAACTTACATCAATTTGTTATAGGTGAAAACATAACTTTTAAAGGAGGGATATTTGGCGGAGATGACGATAGCCCTTCTTTTGGAGATAACCAACAAATTATTTTTTACCCTGAATTAGCTACAGGTTTTAATGTTGCAGACAACTATCAAATACAAAGGGGAAGAAATGGAAAACATCAGATACAATTTGTACAGCCTTCGGGACCCCCTCCATATGATTATGCTGATATTCAGCAGGACAGAATGTATATGATATGCATGGCTGGAATACCTTGCTGTACATTTAATTATTGTCCAAATACTACCGTTCAGGTTATAGTGACAAAAGCGCAGCAGCTATGTATTTTTGAAACAAAACCATTGGACGCTGACGTGGACCTTTATTATGAAGGTTCTGAAAACTACGACATATCAGGAGGACTCCACATGTCTGGAGATAAAGACGGAGATCAGAATCAGACCGCTACTCAGCCAGCAATAATGACTCTAAGTTTCTTTGATTGCTTTTCTTTTGGAAATGGCGTTGAAAGTTATAAAGCCTTGGATAACCAAACGGGGGCTAAGTTTTATTTAGGAGAGAGAGTTACCTCTGTATCTGAGCAAGACTACAAGAGAGCTCACAGGTTTGCAGGCATAACATACAGTGGTATATTTAGAAACGAGACAAACGTAAATAGATTAAACGAATTCAACTTAGGTCTTGCAAACTTTAAAGACTTAGAAAAAAACTACGGATCTATTCAGAAGCTAGCGCCTAGAGAAACAGACCTTCTTGTTCTTCAGGAAGATAGAATTTCTTATGTTTTGGCCGGTAAAAACTTATTGTCTGATGCAGCAGCTGGTGGGGCTATCACATCTGTGCCTGAAGTTTTAGGAACTCAGATAGCTAGATTAGAAGAATATGGTATTAGTCAAAACCCAGAAAGCTTTGCTTCGTTTGGGTATGATAAATATTTTACCGATACAAGTAGAGGTGCTGTTATAAAACTAACAGGTTCTGATTATTCAAACGAAAGGCTGGATGTTATTTCTCAAGCTGGAATGAGATCTTACTTTAGAGATAAATTCCAACAGGGGTTTGAAACTCAAAAGCTAGGTGGTTACGATCCATACATGAATGAATATGTGTTAGGCTCTAACACTCAACCTATACCTGTTCCTATCCCTACTTCTGATTGTGGAACTTCAGTGGTTATAAAAGATTCAGCAACAACCCCTTATTCATTCATAGTTGATTTTGGAGAGGTAGTCGGAGATGCCTCTATAGACTACACAACAACAGTGGATTTGTCCTTAGACATTATTTATGATGGCAATACCACCACATATAGTTTACCCACAGGAACGTCTTCAATTACTTTTAACAAGCCATCTCAGTTCCCTACTACAGCTGAGTTTAGGGTTACTCCGTCTAGCAGAGGTGACTATACCATTACCCCTAACTGTGTGTCTACAACTACACTGACTGTCGTTCAGATTGCATTGACGTCTTCTGAGGATGAGAATAAATATATACACAACCAGTATCAGTGGCAGCTATCACCAAACCCTGCTAGCCCATTGGCTAGTGAGCAGGTAGAGTTTGCTGGACCTCCATCGCCTATTGTATCTCAATACAAAACAGCAACAGGAAGTGAGTCGGTTGGTCTTATTCCTGCAGATGGAGCTACTATCACGATGACATCAAACAAGTTGTCTACGGACGACTTTGTGTTCGATGACTCTTCAGATGAGTTCAAGTATTTGGTTTCAAACACATTGTACTCAAACACGTCTGCGGATATAATCTCACTTATAGGAGACCCGAACTTAACTGTGGCTACTCCAATATCAAACCCATCTACAGGTAAGTATCAGGCTTCGTTTACATACAACAATCCATCTGATCATGCGTATCTATATTTAGTTTGGGATTACAGAGTTAGCTACCCTGTTGAACTTTGCACCTCTACAGTTAGCGCAGAAGATGTGTGCTGCCAGTGTTCTTCTAGATCAACATTCTATTTAGACGCACCGACATTGGTTGAAGCCTCTAGTGTTTATACAGATGCCGACCTAACTCAATGTGCTCCTGATCAGTACTATTCTGACGGATCAATATCAAGACAACAAACATCATGTCAACTGCAAGCTGCAGAGGCATGTCCAACATGCGTGGTTGATTGCGACACTTTAGCTTCAGCTACTCAGGTTGACGGAACGTATTTAGGTAATGTTCAGTTGAATGGCTTCAAAGCGCCTGTTGTAATTTACTTTAGACCCGCCAATACACCACTTGGTGTTGTGGCTGGATATACAGGTTCAACATTAGATAATCAACTGACATACAACAACAACTCAGGAGATCCTGTTGGTCTTAATAACAATGCAGGTGAACCTACTTATATAGGTACTCCGTTTATAACTCCAACAACAACTCCAGACCTTCCGATATACAGATTAAATTCTGGAGGGGGATATATTAATCCTGGATTCCCTAATACTCAGGTTACTATAAACTCAGCAAATTTAGATCAGCAAGGCGGAGACCCTACTATTTACACAATGGTATTGCCTTGGACTGGGTCTAACGAAATAGATGTTAATTGTTATGGGGTTGACAATGGCGAGTTTAATTGGATAGCAAACTGTCCTGAAGACTTACCTTCATTTACATGTTCAGCGTCTCAAACAAATAATAACTGTACTCCAGACACAAACGAAAACACATTCTTCTTTGCTAGAAACGCAACGTGGAATGGAAGTTCTTTTGTAAAAGACACTAATGCTAAGCCAGTTGTAGGTAACTATGTGTTTGAAGACTTTACAGCTACAACAAAAGTAAACGACACAGCAACACCTGAATTCTATATACTACCAGACACCACCTACATAAAGGTAAAACATGGTATCGTTATAGAGGTGGGGGCTTGTTTCTTGCCAACCGTACCCTGTTCAAGCACACCATCCCCTACCGCAAGTATTACAGGAGAAAGTTATTCTGAAATGAATTTTGAAGGAGGCAGCAACCCTGGTGATACAGGCGCTATGATTGTTTACTTTAATCCAAGAGGTGTGCCCGATGGTGTTAGGGTTTTATTTGATGGGGTGTATTATAATAAAATGGCGTTTATAGGCGACGTCGTTCCAGCGCAAGGATCTACAGGTAGTTCATTCACAATCGTTGGAAGTACATCATCATCTTTGCCAAACCCTCCATTCCCTAATGGACCTACCACGGATGTTGCACTACCGTTTTATGCATACAACCCAACTACAGGGGCTTGGGATGGGCCAAGCGGGACTAAAACAGCAACCTTAGCTGCAGGAGATGATGCCAGAACAGCAAACACTAACAGTAAATGGGGAACTATAGTTGTACCTAAACCAAATCTACTACCTTCCACGGTTTTAGTTGAATCAATAGGCTTAAGTTCAGGAACTATATTTGATATAGCGACGTTTTGCCCTGTGGCTTTACCAAGTTTTAACTCAACTCCTGTCCAATCTGACGGAAGTTGCAACCCTTTAACGGAAACATTTTACTTCGCTAGAAATGCAGAGCAAACTACACCAGGGAGTTCGGGTTATGGAACGCTAGTGGTAAGAACCAACATTGTACCTGAACAATCTAACTGGGTGTTCACTGATGAAAACGGACAAAACCTTTTGCCTAATGGGTATTACACTATTGATAGCGCAGGAGGAACTAATCCAGATTCATACATATACGTTTTAGATGGTATCGTTCAATCGGTAACTAGTCCATGTATAACACCACCTACCCATTATGCAATTACATTAGAGTTTGATAGTACAGCTATTGATTTAACTTGTGGAACTCCGCAGTCAGGAACATTCTATATTGCTAATGGAACTACATTCGCAAATGCCCCAGCATTATTTACAGATATAGGAGCGACTAACCCAGCGCCTGACGCATTCTATAAAGAGGCTGCAGGAACTTTCTACAGAGAGCAATCATCAGGAGTTTTAGGATCACAGCAATCACTTCCTAATTGTTATATAGGTGTGTCTGTAGTATATGATTCTGACTCTTCGGTAGACGTTTGTTGCTTGACACTTACACCAACTACTAAATATGTAAGCGCACTTGAAGGAGGATTTTATTCTGCTACAGTTCTATATGACAACACAAGTTTAACAACGCCTTCTGCTGACGGATTCTATTTGCCTGTTGGACAGATCCAATATAGAGAGCAATCTTCATCTACACTTCAAACAGCAGCTACATGTTTAAGCTGCGCTGTATCTCTTAATTTAGATTACAGTTCTGTAAGCGCAGAAGAAGTTTGTTGCGATCCTCAGCAGACCTCCAATGTTTTTATGGCCAGAGTAGATGGAACTACATTTGCTGATGCAACCAACATATATACAGACGACACACTTACAACAAAAGCTGCAGCTGGATTTTATAAAGTAAGCCTACAAACAACTTACAGAGAGCAAACTTCTGGTGGGGTACTTCAGTCTGCCACTGCGTGTCCTGCGTGTGTTACTGCGATTACTTTAGAATATAGTAGTGTAAGTGCTACGGACTTGTGTTGTAACACAAAGCCTACTCAAACTTACTACATTGATGGATCATCTTTTGACACGACAACTAACTTATATTCAGATACTAGTCTAACTCCAGCAGCTGATGGATTCTATCAAGTACCTACTTCAGGAACATATAGAGAGCAATCATCTTCAACACTTGGAGTTGTTACAACATGCCCTGTCTGTGTTAATTCTGTTGAGTTAGCTTTTGATGCATCAGATGAATATGTATTGTGCTGCGGATCACCATCTTCAGATACATATTACCTACCACTAGGCACTAACTTTGACACCACTCCACTTTCTAACACTCTTTATTCTGATGCATCGCAAACACTTGCTGCACCAGGTTTGTATAAAGGAGTGAATGGACAGTATAGAGAGCTAGATGCTCAAGGTGTGCTAGGAGCTTTAACTTCTTGCCCAACATGTCCGCCGTCTCAAGCTTGTAGCGGTGACGACTTAAATATACCTGGTGGAAACCAAGGGTATTATAATGTAAATTTAAACGTGGGTAGTGACACTGGGGCTGTTATAATACATTTTAACCCTCAAGGATATATAGATGGAATTAGAGCTATATACAATGGGCAAACGTACAATACGCTAGTAGACACAAGGGGCTCTAGAACTATCACTTACAATAGTCAGCAATACACAGTTAATGGAGGTGTTTGGTCGGATCCTAGCGGAGGATTTGTTCTGGCAGGCAGCGCAATAGCAAACACTATCTGCTCAGCTAATGTTAGAAACTACTGCATAAACCAAAGCACAGTAGGTTATGGTTTTTATGATGGATATACTGGAAGCTCATGGAACAACACCGGCACTTCCAAGTCGTACACCTACAATGTATCTAACGCTCCTGGGCCAGGGGTAAGTTTCTTTACTCCAGGGGGTAGGCTTTTTCAGTTTGGGCAAGGCATTTTTAGCACTCTAGTTGTTCCAAAGACAAGTTCTTTTATACAAAATGTTCAATTAGAGGTTTTAGGCCCATGTAATTCAACTGCTTGGGATGCAGCAGCTTTCTGTCCAGCAGCTCTTCCTTCTTTCCAGGCAAGTGTAAAGCAAACATCGTCTGTTTGTGCTGCAGCAACAGAAACATACTACTTTACACCTATACAAAAATTTGTTGGTGTAAACGGTTTTGTGGATGAAATAGGTAGTGGAGGACCTAGTTATGGCCCAGATCTACCTTCCTTCCCTGTATTTTATGACACGCCAAATAACAACGCAGCTGGCCGATATGGTTACAGAGCTGTATTTAAAGATCCTAATGGTGTAACCCCAATGGATGATGGGTGGTATGCTAGTGGATCAGGTAGAACAATTCAAGTTGAAAACGGTATAGTTATAGCTAACATAGCATGTACTTAAAATAAAAAGATATGTCAACAACATTCACAGTAACATATAGTCCAGACGTAAAAGGGTGGCCTTCGTTTTATAGTTATTATCCTGAGTTTATAAAGGGTATGAACAACTACCTGTACACATTCAAGAACGGAAACGTATACAGACACAACACCAACGAAGAGAGAAACTCGTACTACGACACACCTGGTTCTGATCCGGCTAATGCTTCTAAGATTACCACAGTGTTTAATGTAGATCCATTAACAGTTAAACTATTTAAGACTGTAGAGCTAGAGTCTGATGCACCGTGGAAGTTTGATGGTGTTACAGACCTCCAGACAGGGTCTATAGAAACTTCTTACTTTGAAGAGAAAGAAGGCGCATACTTTAGCTTTATAAGAGCAGAGTCTGGCACAGAAAATTTTAACATGAGATCAGCAAATGGTATCGGATCAGCCGACACAGTTACAGGTCCAGCTAATGCGACAGTAATATCGTTTCAAGTAAACATAGGCTCTATACTTAGTGTTGGTGATACCGTATTTTTTGGTGCAACCCCAACAAAAGCTGGCTCAGTAACAGCAATTGACAGAGCAAATAAACAAATAACAGTAGATTGTAGTACAGGAACAGTGCCTTCTGCAAGTGATTTTATACTTTCCCTGAAAGACAGTGTGGCTGAATCCATGGGAATGAGGGGGTATTTCTGTGAATTTACCCTAACAAATAACGACACTACACCTGTTGAGTTATTTGCTGTAACGTCAGATATATTAAAAAGCTACCCATAGTTTTTTGTATATTTGCATAACATAAGAATACTATATCTATGGCATTACAAGCAATATTAGCGTTAGGTGGAGCAGGACTTAATTTTGCCCAAGCAGCAAAAGCGAAAAGGGAAAGAGATGAAGCTGCAGCTCAAACCAGAGAGGCCATTCAAAGAGCAGTAAGCCAAGTGTCTACTGTAAGAACAGAAGAGTTAGGCTTGGGGTTAGAGCAATTTGAGGAACTACAAAGGTTACAAGCACAAGGAGCTCAACAAAGATTGCAGGCTTTACAGGAAGCTGATCCAAGATTATTAGCAGCTGGTATAGGTAAAGAGGCAGCGACTCAAACGTCTCAAGCTAAAGCTATTGCAGACCTAATAGGAGAAAGAACCATGGGTAGACAAGAAGCTATTGTTCAGGAAAAGATGACTGATGATGCTTCTATAGCTCAGATAAGATTAGCTGAAAGTGCAGGTCAAGCTCAAAGAGAAGCAGACGCTGCAACCAGACAAGCGCAATCTATATCTGGTGCTTTCGGCGCTTTAGGTTCTGGAATAGAGGGTCTTCAAACTCCATTGTACGGGCGAAGCATGAATCAAAACGCACCAGGTTTTCAACAGTTTTTTCAAACAGGCGCAACACAAGCGCAAGGAATGGATACAACGGTAGATGCTATGGGTATCAGCGAAGCTGTGTCTAGCTTGGGCGGACCTAAAACTGTTCCGTCTCAACAACCCTCAGCTTACTTTCAACCCACATCCCCTGCATTAACCACACAACAATCACCATTAGATTATAGTATTTTTATGAATACTGACTATAGTTTAAATCAAGATCAAACTGGCACAGGTCTTGGTAATTTTTTTAGAAGTATTTTCGGAACACCTAATCAAACTTCATAATGGCTAAAGTTAACGTACCTTCTTCTTTAGGATATGTGGCCCGATCAGAAGATTCTTTTGTCGACTGGGGAACTATTGCAAAAGATTTAATAACAACTATAAATACCCGTAAAGAAAAGAGAGATACGGAAAGAGAAAAAATTGAAACTGAAACTCAGGATCTTGTAAGAGGAATGAATGAGCTTGAGTTGGGTCAAGATAAAACTGCGAATCAATTTATTTTAGATGGGGCATCACAGTCTTCTCAGGGATTGTTAGAACTTAATAGATTGTTTAAGAACGGACAGATAAACCAATCAGATTACGCTAGATACCGACAGACTTTGAAGGATGATTGGACTCAACTAAACACAGCTTTCAAAACATATAACCAGGATTATGCCACTGCACTAGCTCAACTTGAATCTGGAGAGTTATCTGAACTTGGAACAAAAACTTTTGAAAACTATGCTGGGTTTGCAGACTTTCAGAACAAACAACTCTATGTAAATCCTGAAGATGGAAGAGTCTTTATAGCTACAGTAGAGGATGGTGTTATACAGACCGATCCAACTAAAATGCTTTCGGTAAACAACATGATGAACAGGGGTAAAAATTTGGATAAAAAATTCCAGATGGACACCCAGACAAATACTATTGCAGAGAACCTAGGCCGATATGTCGAAGCATCACCTGGTATGACAATAGAGGACATTACTAGAAACCCAGAGTTTACTAGCGCTGAAAGCAATGCCATAAACTCAATGCTTAAAAACCCAAGCTCTGTTGCTAGCATACTAACTGATTGGGCTACAGATGATTACGAATTGGTATTCAATGAAGCCAACTACGATCCGAGTGATGTCAATCAGATTCTAGTAAAAACAGACAGCTCAAACAGACTCGTACCCTCGATCAATGTTAATGATCCTAACGACCCAAGGGTCAAAGCTGCATTTGATGTGGTTCAAAAAAATCTAAGAAGCAAGTTAGACAAGATAGAAACGCTAGAAACAAAAGATATTCAACAGCGAAGATTAAATTTAGAGGGGCAAAGATTAAATAAAGACAAGGAAGAAAATCTAGGTTACTTGCAAGAGGTGGTTACTATATTTAGTGGAGACACTGCTACTGCAAACCAAACATTAAAATCTAGATTAGAGCAAGCAAACGCAAGTATAGCTGATCCAGATCAAAAGTTCAAGACATTCAGAAGAGATCCGGATTCGGGTACAATTACGCTAGTTAGGTTTAGTGGTGAAGAAATATCTACAGATCCAAACGCTTCTTTAGAAGCAAACTATCAAAGGGTAGCGGAGCTTATTACTCCATTGTCAGGATCTTCATTCGCTAACACATTAAGAGATTATAGGGGAACTCTGAAGCCTGTGTCTACTGTAGAGGAGTCAGGGTTTGTTTCAGAAACATTTACTCCTCCCGTAAGCTTGGGTGACGTAGAAGTGTATGACCCTAGTACAAGAAAAGATATTCCTCTTGAGTCTAGAGTTTCTGCTATACCTGAATACAACAATGAAATTAAGCTAATCGAATTTGATACAAACAGAGATTCCGATAGGTATATTACAGATCAATATGAGACAGTATTAAATCAAGCTCTACAGGGTGTAAATGGATCAGTTTCTATTCAGAACCTAACAGAGTATTATACTACAACCATAGACAAGAGAGACAAGACCAAAAGGAAAGGGGCTAGAAAATCAGAAAAACCTGTAGCTCAGGTAACAGTTGAGATAGATGGACGCACACAAACTATTGACGAAAACTTATTTGATTTGACGCCATCTGCTCTGATAAGAAGAGTTGAGGAGGTTGCTAGTCAAATTAGAAAATCAATACCGCCGCCACAAACATCAGAGCCAAAACCATTCGGATAATGAACGAGCAGTTGTTAAAAAATATTTGGGATCAACTAACAAGAGACGGTAAAACCACGAGTTCTTTTGAAGAGTGGGCTATAAATGTATCTAATGACCCTTCTGTTCAGCAAACTATTCATGGTTATTTGGTTGACAAAAAACTTACAGACAGTTCCTTTAATGATTGGGCCGACAACACAGGTTTAAAAAAAAAAGACGACTCTCTTTCTTCTTCTCAAGGGGGCGTTATGGAATCTATTACATCGGAAGAAGTCAGTCCATCTGGATTGGAGTCTACAGAAAAGCTAACAGCAATAGAAAGACAGTTCGGTAAGAATGAGTTCACGGATTTCTTTGGAGATATATACAGATCTTGGCAACAAGGTGCTGCGACAGGAGACACGGTTGATGATGCTATGCGTGTGTTTAGCCAAGGCGCTGAGATTTCAGATGATGAACTACAGGAGTATGTAGCTGCAGTAAAAAACATGCAGGCCTTTGGACCTTCAGATGAAATGACTAACTTCCAAAAAACATATCAGGAGGAGGGCGAGGGTATCTTTGGTTTCTTGAAAGGCATATACAAAAACCCAACAGTAATTCCACAACTATTTACTTCATCAGTACGAGGTATGTTAGATGCAGACGCTTTAGCTTACGGTGCAGCAGGAGCAGGAGCAGGAGCATTAGCAGGAGGTGCAACCACCGGTATTGGAGCTGTTCCAGGAGCAATAGGAGGTTTCATATTAGGTGCGTCAGGATCTTTGGAAACGGCTACTTCATTCAACGAATTTCTTTTGGAGGAACTTGGTGATAAGGACTTTACATTAGAAAATGTACGAGAGGTGATATCTGATCCAGAAAAGATGGGTAGAATACGCAGGCGTGCAGCAGGCAGAGGTATAGCTATCGGGGCGATAGATGCGATTTCAGGAGGTATTGCAGGAAAAGCAACAAAAAGTATAGCGACTGCAGCAAAGGCAGCACCTAAGCTAAAAGGAGCAGCTGCTGGTATCGGTATTGAGTCAGCGGGTGGAGTTGTCGGAGAGACAGCGGGAAGAGTTGTGGCTGGTCAAGAGATGGATGTAGCTGAGATTGGGTTTGAAGGGGTTACAGGAACTGCCACAGCCCCACTTACCGTTGGTCTTGGATTATACAAAGCTCCATCCTACAAGATAAATGGAGAGAGAAGAAGCAAGGCAGATGTAGTTGATATTCTGGAGAGAGGTAAACCAGAGGAAGTTGCAGGAGTTACTGTTGAAATAAAAAATGATCCTGATCTTAAGAATAAGTTTGCGCTCAAAAAACAAGGTGCAATATTCAATAGCAAGATGGATGTATTGATACCTGATCGAATTACAGATAGAGATGATAGAGATGCCATCATTGTCTTGGAGATGGAACTAAAACAATTAGAGGGAGATAGCTCAAGAACTGCAGCTGAGAGAAAAAAGGATATCAATAATGAGTTAGATTTAATATACGAAAAATATGCCAGTGAGAAGCCAAGCACAATGGAGGAAGTTAGCGTCGGAGAATCCGCAGTTACTGAAGAAGTGGCTGAAGGAATACCCGGTGAAGTACAACCAACTACCGAAACGATTGAAGCCCAAGACCAAGTTGAACCAGAGACGGAAACAGAGGTTGCGGTAGACGAGGAGCCTCAAAAGATATTAACCGAAGAAGAGGTAGCTGGTGAGTCCACAAAGATTGGACGACTAATAGATCGTGCCACTAAGAAATTTGTAGACAGATTGTATGGTGTTAGAAAACTACAGCGTGGAATAGAGAAAGCAGCGGGTAAAAAAACACAGAAAGATAGAGATTTTGATACGGCAGAGAAGTTACTATATGGTAAAACAAGAAATCAACTAGATAATTTTGAAGCTGAAGTAGAAGCCACCGTAAAGGAAGCGGCTAAGTCAGGCGTAACTCCTAGTCAAATATCTGATTACCTATATGCTTTGCATGCGCCAGAAAGAAACAAGTTCATTAGAGAAACAAGAGACCCGGACAATGAAGCAGGATCTGGTATGACAGATCAAGAGGCTCAAGAAATTATAGATAGTTTTAGCCCTGAACAAAAGGCTGCACTAGATAAAGCTGCGGATAAGTTTTTAGGAATCACAGATCAGACGCTTCAAACACTTAAAGACCGTGGATTAATAACAGAGCAAGCTTATCAAAACTTAAAGCAAAATGAATACAAAAACTATGTTCCTTTAAAAGGTTTTGAGGAAGCTGATACGGATGGATTAGTAAGTATAATGGGAGAGTCTGGAAGCACACTTCCGCTAAGAGGTGGAGAAACAAGAGCGGCGCTTGGTAGAACTTCAAAAGCTGCAGATATTCTTTCTAACATAATACAAGCTAGGACTACAGCTATCATGAGAGCTGAGAAGAATGCTGTTATGCAAAACTTATTAAACCTAGTTGAAGAAAATCCAAGTGAAGCATACAAGGTTTATACCGCAGAAGCTCCAGACATGACTAGATCCCTTCAGGATGGTCAGGTTGTAATGAGACCTTTGACCCCTATGGAAATGTCATCAAGCAAAGAATACGTTAGAGTAGTTAGAGACGGAAAAGATTATTTCATAAAGTTTTCAGATACATCTATAGCGGAAACTCTAAACGACTCTAGTTCAGAAAAAGCAGGTGTGTTTACAGGTGTTTTACGTGGGGCAGCAAAAGTAAATAATTACCTAAGAAAAGTTTTTACAACTGCAAACCCAGAGTTTATTGCGGTAAACTACGTTAGGGATATTCAAACAGGTTTGTTGAATGCAATAGCTGATAGCGGAATACCTGTAGAGAGCCCAACTAAACTAGCTCTATCTATAGCTAACAATTCACGCAAGTCACTTAAGACTATCGCTGCAGTTGAAAGAGGGAAAACAAAAGACGCAGAGGGAAAATTACTTGGTGATCAAGAACTTATAGCTAAAGGTTTAGATCCTGAACTTGTTAAATATTATAATGACTTTGTAGAAGACGGAGCTAAGACGGGTTATTTCTACACCAAAAGCAATGAACAAATAAAAAAAGAATTAGACGCATTTGCTAATTCGGTAGATAAACCTGGAAGTGCAAAAGAGTTTTTCAGAAAGACAGGTAAATTTGTAGATGCCCTAAACTCAGCTGCTGAAAACTCCACACGTTTAGCTGCATACATGGAGGCTAGAAAGGCTGGTGTAGACAGACAAAAGGCTGCGTCAATAGCTAAAGATTTAACAGTAAACTTTAACCAGAGAGGTGAATTAGGTGGTTTATTTAACTCACTATACCTATTCTTCAACGCATCAGTTCAGGGTACTACTAGGTTTGCTAAAGCTATGACAACCCTATCTGAAACCATTGATCCTGTAACAGGCGAGACTAAGAAAAAATTAAACCCTGCTCAGAAGGTTGCCATGGGAATAGTTGGAGGTAGTGCACTACTAGCTGCAATGAATGAAGAGATGTCTGATATTGATGATGATGGTGAGTCTTTCTTTAGCAAGATACCAGATTATGAGAAGGAAAGAAACCTTATAATCATGAAGCCAAACGGCAAAGACTATGTAAAAATACCGCTGCCCTATGGATATAATGTGTTTTATAACATGGGTCAGGCTCTGTATGATGTATCTACAGGCAATAAGGATATAGGAGATACGTCTACATTTTTAGCTAGATCATTTGCTGGAGCATTTTCTCCAATCAACTTTGCTCAAAGCGACAAACTAAGTAGTTCGATTATAAAAGCTGGAACTCCCACAATGTTCAAGCCTATTGCCGACGTTGCCATGAATGAAAACTTTTTCGGCACTAAAATATTTGAGGAAAACTTCCCAGCTGGTACACCAAAACCAGAGAGTCAGTTAGGAAGAAGAACAACACCTGAAGAGTATAAAGCTATATCAAAGTGGCTCAACGAAGTTAGTGGAGGAGGCGAGTTTAGATCTGGATCAATAGATGTTCAGCCAGAGATTTTTGAATACATAGTAGATCAGTACATAGGGGGGACAGGTCAGTTCGTAAAGAATATAATGGCAACAACCGAAGGTCTTGTTGATGCAGCTGCAGGAGAAGAGTTTGATTTAGAGACTAGAAAGATTCCTTTCGCAAGAAGATTTGCTGGTGAGAACAGTAGATATATAGATCAATCTCAATACTACAAACGAAGAGATGAGATATCTACTCTAGTTAGAGATTACAAAGAGTCAATAGCATCAGGACAAAGGCCATCTTTAGATAAGAAGGTTTACGCTAGCACCTTGGCATTAGAAAAAGTGTACAAGAACATAGATAAAAAACTGAAGGGCCTGAGAGAAACAAAGGTTACTGCCGAAAAAATAAAGGATGAATCTAGAAAGAAAAGGATTCTGAAAAAGATAGAGACTGCAGAAGATAAACTATTTGATCAATTCAATAAGACTTACCTAAAGCTATTTAAAAAGTACAGCGAAATACAAGACGTTGAGCTACAGGAAATGCCTTAGAACAGAGTACCAAAAGCATGCGCTAACAAGTATAGCTATAATCCAGGGTGCTGTATTTTCATTCTTCATAAGGTGTTTTTATAATCCACAATATCCTGAATCACACTCATTAAAATCATCATCAAATAAGTCGTGCTGTGTGTTATACGATTTTATTTGCTCATAAGTTAAACCATTAAAATCCCCTTTAAGCCATTTTCTTTTATAATCCTTAATAGATTTATTTTCTTGACGTATAAACCAATTAAATTTATTAGGAAATTTTTTACTTTTTAAATTAAGATTAAGAGGGTTAGCGTGAAAACAACCTATACAATTATTCTGCCAAGCAAATCTCACAGGTTTGTCTTTCCAATATGCTTCAATGGTGTCTTTGTATATGTTATCATCTACAAGAGGGAAGCTGATAGTTCGCCATTTTAATTGTTTCCATTTGTCGTTTTTATTTTTATTAATCTCTATTCTTATCCTATCAGTTTCATACCCATCTTCGCCTAACTTTTCTTTTGTGTTTATAACTCTTCTAATCTCATTTGCTCTAAACCCAATTCTCATGTCAATAGTTTCGCTTATTGTTTTGTACCACCACTCTTGTATAGGTTTAATTTTCATTTCACTTGTACAAAATCTTCCTGTTACTTGTGGTACTCGAGTTTTACCATTCCTATCAATAACTTTATCAAAGGTTTTACCTGTAACCCAAGTGATTTTTCTACCTATGTATTGCTCTAAGTCAAGCATAGTGTAGATTATGGTATCATCTTCTGCTGTGGCTATAAATGGTGCTTGTATTCTGTCCTCTACTTCCTGTCTTAGTTTCTTATCAGGGAACGTGCATCTTTTATCTTCTATTCGCACCAATGCGAACACATCATAGTCAGCAGGATAGCTAGCTGCTATATAGCTTGAGGTCTTACCACCTGATAAACTATTTACTGTCTTCATTCTTCATAGTCCCGAAATACAAACTCTACATACCAAAAAGCAAAGTCAATTACCAATGCTCTATACTCTCCATGATAATTAGTTAGAGTAATTCCGAAAGCTAAGTGTTGGTATATACTACCTGTCCTTATCTTCATCAACCTCCAAGTTATCAAGCTGTTGTTGTAACATTCTGATTGTGTCAAAGTTAGGCTTCTCAGACATCTTCTCTCTGTTGATAGCCTCGACAATCTCTTTCTTCTTATCGTCCATATCGTTAGGTGTAACAATGGTATAGATAACATCTATATCTCCTATTGTAGTATCGGTTATCCAACTCATAATTCCATTAAACAGTTTATAGCTGTATGCCCACCAAGAATTACTCCGCAACCAATAGCTTGTTTCTTGAAGTGTTTAGCGTAAGCTGCAGCGTATGCATTAGCATCAATACCACAACCAACCTGCATTCCAAACACCCTGAAGTTTCTACCAACCATCCATTCTGTGTATGATTGTGTGTGTATGTGACCCTGAACAGTAGACATCATATCATTCTTTGCCCTGGTCCTAGCTGTACCACCTTCTCCGTGTATGTATTGCACACCATCGTAAACAAATCTATCTCCCCATTTCCATTTAGTTCCCAACACTTCATTATAATCTTTGATCCATTCTTTTGGTATAGCTGAAGTAAATGCCTTTCTCATTATCATTCTGTCGTGGTTTCCTATACACACATCAGCTACAGGAAATGCATCTGCCCATCTCTTAACATCATCTATTGCATAAGACAACTCTTCTCCACCACCCATTCCATTAGGATCTGTTTCGTGGTATGACGCATAGTGATTGTCAATTATATCTCCTATAAAAACTACTTGATTACAGTTGTATCTGGCATAAGTTTCTTGACAAAACTCTAGATATCCTTCGAGTTCAAATGGAGCGTGTATGTCTCCAACAACAAGAACTCTTCTTTCTTTTCTCATTAGGTTGTCGTAGGCAATCTTTTTATTACCACTTAACCTTGGTCTAAAATCCTTATAACTCATCCTTACATGACACCTGTAGATCCTTCAAAACATTTATGAGTTCGTCAATATTAGAGTTAACCTCATCAGTTTCCCTGTCCATAAGGGCCTCATATATATTGTCCGTAAGCCCATTTATGGAGTTCATAACTAGGTTTACAAACGCTATCGAATGATTATTTGCTTTGTTTTCAAACACAGGTTTATTTGTTTCCTACTAAGATAGGAATAAATATCTCAAACAAACAAGCGTTTATTTAATTTTTTTTAATCATCCATGTGGAAAATTAAAGACTTGCCAATAGAAGGACTGATTTTATTGACAGCTTTATATATAGCTTTTGACTTTCTTTTAACCGCATCTTTCTCAGCTCTAGTGGATTCAGAACCTAGGTTCGTATACATCCAGCTGTCGATTCTAAAAAGCTCATCAATCTTCTTGCGCCTTTTCCATGTTTTGAATTCAACTATTTTATCTATGTCATCGTAACCGTACATAACTCTATATTTAATACGAAGCCATATTAGCTTGGTAAACCTCGCCATCATAGCCCCTCGGATTAATATCTTTCTTAGCTGCTGAAGTCATAACTTTTAATTTAAAAAGTATCTGCTCCATGGCATCTTCTGGTAGACCATCAATGATTTTATAAACTCTTTTAGTGGCCTTTAGTTGTTTCGTTAACATCTCTACTCGAGACTTTAATATTTTATTCTCAACATAGACGTCTGTTATAGCTCCATTTATACTTACTAAATCAGAGTACTCTTTCAGAATAGAATTGAATGCATCAGAGAATTCTTCATCCTGCTCCATCAAACTATCGAAGCTTCTCTGGGCATGCAAAACTGTTGCGTGATTCTTGCCAAACACCCTGGCCGCTCTTGCTAAAGTAAACTTATGAAAGTCTATGAGTATTTTATATACAATCATTCTTGCATACACAACCTCTCTTTTCCTAGAGTTCTCCATAGGATCTGCCTTACAATATTCTTTAGTTAGATCCAGCAATGCGTCTATATTTGATTTCATTTTTGATTTATTATTTTATTTTCGTTATACAAATCTAAGTAATTATCTGCAGATATTGTGAATATATCGTTAATAATTATAATTGAGTGAGAATCTTTCCATATCTCTACTGCAAAAAAGTTATCTTCGTCTCTATACCTAGCCCTTCCTCCGAAGATCTGAAACTCATCCCTGTCTATAGGGATCTCAGTTCCATTTAGCTTATCTATAGCCGAAGCAATACGCATGCCTAACCTAGTGTCACATGCTCTCATCTTTTCGAGGAACGTCTCTTCTAATTCAAACGTCAACTCCTCTGTAAACCTCTGTTCTAAATCCATAACTTTGTAATTCTTTTAATCTATATTCCTGTAACACCGAAACCTTTCCACTTGGTTTCTTAACTTCTGAGAACAAAACATCAGTGTCTTTTGGTATAGCTAGTATGTCTGGTATTCCGTTCTTGTTGGTCTTGATTAGCTTGATCACGTAGTAACCTTCAGCCTCAAGTTGTTTAATTCTTTTGGATTGGATTTGCTGCTCGGTCATAATACAAAGTTAACGATTACAATACAAAGTCTTTTTTAAAGTGGTAAAGCGTGTAATCCTTCTTCTTTGTAACCATCTTATATATCTGACTCTCAATACCTTTCTCAGCAAACACCCAATAGATATCATTCTTAAGCCTATCCTTTGTAGTCATACGATCTCGGCTCTGCCAATAAGATGTTGCAGAGAAATCTATATTGTAATACACAAGGGCGTCAGCCTTTCTTAAACTTATACCCTCTCTCCCGCTCACAATCTGTAGAGCAATATGCTTATCTGTACTATTGAATGTGTCAAGATCTGTGCATAAGTTGTCAGCAAACACCTGCTTCAAAGCATCCAGCTCAGCTCTAAACTTATAGAAGATACCTATCTTTTTACCTTTGAATTTATCTCTGATGAACTCAGCTTTTGAAGTATCAATAACCATTGAGTTGCCACTTTCAAACTTAACTGTTCCAGAGTACAGTTGATGGAGTTTATTCATCAGCTTAACTGATGTCTCAGCAAGAATTGTTTCTTCCTCGCCATCAATCACTAGATCCTTCTTAAGTCTCTTTACAAGATCGTATGTTGAATCAGACATCTTAACACTCAACACAGTCTCTTTGGTATCAACAACAAACCCCGCTTGCTTTTGAGTGTAAGAGATTGTGTGTGGTTGCATAGCTTGTATGATTGATTTGTTTCCCCCAGAGTAATCGTTGACTGAATATCCATTAATCATCCTAGCTTTAACAAACACATACTTCCTAGCAAACTTATAGAAATTAGTAAACTCATTGAAAGGATTGCCAGGAATGCCGTACACCTGATGATACATTTGACTGTACGATTCAGGCGTAGGCGTCCCCGACAACAGCACTACCAACGGGCTATGATTATTTATTATATCTTTGATAGTTTTGGCCCTCTTGTTTGGCTTGGGGAACGCACCCATGCTGTGAGCTTCATCACACACAACTGCATCCCACCTAACCCGTGGTATTTTGTGCAGGCTTTCGTAGTTTATTACATGAAGATTGTAGCTAGGTTTGAGCATCTTGTAGTCACTCTCTATAGATCCTATTGCCTTCTTCTTGGTAACAAACAGAACGTTGTCTGCTCCAACCACATCTATTATACCCAAGCTAGTCAAGGTCTTTCCTGTTCTAACCTCCATAGCTAGATACAAGAACCTACTCTTCCTGAGTATATCAGTTCCCTTATCTATAATAGATTCCTGGTAGTCTCTAAATTTAATCATATAACTTTCATTAACTTTATAAGTTCTGAACACCTCTCGTATTCCTCTAACTCTTGCCAATAACTTATCATGTCAGCAAGTTCATCGTTAGTGATCAGGGTACTTATGTCATGAGCAAAGTAGCTTTCGTCCGTTTCTAAAAACAGATCAACATCATCCTTCTTGACAAGGACATCATATGAATTGAGCATAGCGACATGTACTATCTCTTCATCGGTCATACTTTTCTCTTAGCTTCTTCATTAATATAGCTGCTTCGACTCCAGCTTCAGACTGAGACTTGTATACATTCTGTCCCAGCTGTTCTGAGCTGTAGTGTGGCTTGCCGTTATTATCTACATGATAATCTTTACCACAAGAAGATATACCACCTTTACGCACACCTATCTTAGGCCCGCTCAAAGAGGGTACAACATATACTTGCCAATCATTTTCGATACACCATTTTAAATCAGAATGGAATGTCGATGGTATCTGCTTTTTGGTTTTCTTCTTGCGTCTCATCAATAAACATTATAGTTTTACCTTGTGAAGATTTACTTTGTTCAGGGTTTCTTCCAGTCAAGAACAACCCATATGCTATAAGCCACCTATAAAATTTAGTCTTTGATATACTCATCTTACCTCTTGGTCCATAGTCTGTGTTCTCTTGGATGAAGTCTGCATATAAATCTTGGCAAAGTAAATATTGGTTTGTAACCAACCTGTCGTTGTTTTCAGATCCTCTTGTCAATCCACACCACTCGATGAATTCGTGGGATGTTTTAGCTGATAGCTTCCTAATTTTAAGGTTGACAAAATCACTCTTCACTAGACCTGTAGATAAAAAGTTGGATAGGTTTCGTATCATGTAGTTGTCAAACACACACCACTCATCATCATTCCAATCTCCAAACAACAACCTGCCGAACTCATCAAGAGGCGTGTGCTCAGAGCTGTAGTGCTGCTTAAATTCTAACTCCCATTTCCTTCTTTCAAAAGAAGAACCTTCACCCCTGATAGCGTAGTTAGTTGTGATTGCGATCTTCGGTGATTTACTGAATGGGATTTTGATCGCATCTTTGTTTTTCTTCTCAAGGGTAAGGCCTTCCGTAACAACAGAAAATAATCTTTCAAAGTCAAAGTGTTTTCTAACATCATCAAACACAAGCACCTGCGTGTCTGCAGATACAAGCTGATAGGCAAACGATTTCTCAAACGTAAACCCTTTACCATCTATCGTGACAACCTTCTTCATTTGAGACAAGGAATTCATAAATATACCCTTGCCTGTCCCACCTTCAGGGTTATCAGATATAACCTCGTCATTTAGTATAACTGCAGGAGAATAAGATAGGTTCTTGAATGCGTGCAGCAAATAACCTATGGTACTCTCCATTGACCTTATTCTTTTTTCATCTCCCCCACATACGTTAGATATAAACTTCTGAAAGTCACAATCTGTTATCTCACAACTTTTAAAATCCCTATCTATTACGTGGTCTTTCCATACAAATCCATCTAGATCTATATAGTCAATAGTAGTTACAGCCTTCTTTGTTACCTTAACAGCGCAGTTCTTATAGTACAAATAAGCCGTGTGCTTATCATCAGATATAAAGAACGCGTTGACCGGGTTCAACAAGGACAAAAAGTCCTCCCTAAAAAACCTTGTTTTGTCTGCAAAGAAGTTGTACACTTCTAGGTCCTCTACTTTATTCTCTAAATAATCAAGGACATGGTCTTTGATTTCAGCTTCATTGGTGTGGTCTATAAGATTGTTAGTGACCTTTACAAACACAAAGCTTTTCGCTCCCTCTGGGCAGTACTTAAAAAACCCACTGTCCTCAAGAAACTCTCTGAATAAATAGTGAACGATGTTGATGACCCCCTTATCACTCTTAGTCCAAAACCTTTTAGAAGATTCGTCTTCTTCTATTTGGTTTATGACTGTGTCTGCTACGACGTCCTCAATATTGGAGTCTATTAACTGAGAACGTATCTCTTTTTTTGGCACACCCTTCTTGATCTTTTGACGTATCTGATAAACTCTTTCTTCATCTTCATAGTATTTGCTACCAAACTTAGTTGCGTGCCTGTATGCAGAGTCGATAGTTGTTTTGATTTCAGACATAGGGAAGTCTCTTGTTTGAAACTCCGACATGACATACTCAGCTAAAGATCTATTGACTCCGAAGTCATTGAAGGCTGCAGCTAAAACATACACATTGTTGTTTCGCTCCCCCTCTATAATACCATACTTCTTTTTCCACCAAGACATAAGTCGATCAACAACTTTGTTCTCGTCTGTAATAGGTATGGTTGGCCTCTCCTTGTATTTGTCTATGGGTCTGTACTCGTGCTCAGCAATCTTGTCCCACAAACTAGATGTCTCGTTGATATGAATGAGTGGATCATAAGACTCGTAACAAACACGACTAATATTCTTACATGCTTTGTCAAAGTATTCAGACTGAAAGTATTCTTCCAATGCCCTGAAGTATCCAACATGATTGTCAGGATCCTTTGGTATTTTAATCAAAGCCTTTAGTCCATTTCCAGATGGAGAAACAAAAACAGAATAAACATACTTGTTTTTAGAAAGCTGATCCTTGTCGGACATCAAATCTTTCTTAGTCTTATACCCATCAAAGTCAAGACATATAAGTCCGCTGTGATCCTGAAGTCCTGTGTCCGCTCTCTTTGAGAATGTTCCTGAAAAACAAACGGCAGGTAGATCCTGTTTTAGTTTGTTTCTATTTGATTTATCTTTCTCTTGTCGTATTAACTTTACTCTTTCCTTTGAGCTCCCATTCTTTATTCTATCTAAGACAACCTTTACATCCCTGTAATAAGGAGTGGACGTTTCCTTTATGTTCTTAAATATAGTTATCACTTAGTTAAAATTTAATTAGATTATTTAATTAAGGATAGGGCTGAGGGGGAATTTTAAAAGAACCAAGAAATTTAAACCCCCTCGCACCCTAACACGCGTCTATTTTTATATATGAAAATTAATCAATAATCTATGTTCACCTTCTGTTGAGCGTTAGCGTTCTGCTTTTTAGGCTCGAAGGTGTCAAGCTCGATGTAATCTTTACCAGATTGTGAGCGATTGATGTTTAAGTTTACCCACCCATTCTTCGTATGAGATTGAATGAAAGCAACAGCTTTCTCTGCATTCAAAGCGACGTGACCAACCACCCAATCAGGTGCATTTTCTTTTGGTCTCTTGAAGGTAAATCCGTCTGCAAAAATTTTAGGTTTTGACATATTCTATTTATTTAAAATTAATTTTTGTTCCAATATTTTTATTGTTTCAAAGATGATTCTTTCAGAATCCTCTCGGTCTTTGCACTTAAGTGGAACTCTTAACCACAAAAACTTATCCTCTTTCTTTCGAAAGATTTTTTTAAATAACTTCATGTATATAATAATTGGTTATATCTTCAGTCGGATGAGACCCATAGTATTTTCTATAAGCATCTACCGCCTGGCTTACTTTCAGTCTGCCTCTATCATAGGTGTGTTCGGAAACAGCGAACTGACCTAGGCGAGCTGATCGTTTGTCAACCACAAGGAATAGCATTGGCTTACCAAAAATTGCTCTATATATATAAGCCTGGCTATCATAACAATAGCTGCTAACTTTGTTTCTAAAATCCGATATAGAGCTTGTGGTTTTCAAATCAATTATATAGTCGTCGGAAACTACGTCGGCCTTGCCTTTCCATAGTTCACCAAACAACTCCATGATGCCGGGTTCTTCGTATTTATTTTTGGCATCGTAAATGAGATCGTAAAAGTACAAATTAGATTTCATTTTGTATGCAAGCATTTCTAAGTGATCCCTTTCCTTCTCAAGTAAAATGTTTTCACCGAACTCCTCGACCTCAGCATCCCATACCTTACCCCTTCTAACATTAGCTTTTGATATGTGAAATGTATCTAGCTTATCAGGTTCAAGCATGGTGGTGTGAAAGTATCTACCTTCCAATAAAGCTTTGCTCTCCATTTTGTTTTTCCTGAAGTTATCAGGAGACCACAACAAAGAACCTATATCAGAGTTGGATAAAAACTTTCTACCAAAATCTCCGTAGTAATGTTTGTCATCACGGAGCTTATCTATAACATCCTTTGTCATGCTTCGTTATATACTTTTTCTAAAGCATTCTTAGTTGCATTAGTTATTTGATACTTGGTTTTAAATGTGTTGAGTATATCCTCAAACTGTATCTTACTTTTGGTAGCTTGAATATAACCTAACACCTTATCCCAATTATCATCTCCCTTCAACAACTTAATCTTCATCTCAGGTGTTGTTTGCTCAGGCTCTGAGCTCTCAGGAAGATCCTCCCCAGCATATATGTATAGACCCAACCCATGTCTTGCAATAGCTTTGGTTAAGCTACGCTGAATGGACGAGTTAACATTGAATGATGTGATCTCTGCGAGTGGGATAGACTTGTTGTAGTTGTTCATGACAGGAAGATACTCGATGTGTTCAACACCTTCAATAGTAACGCCTGTCTTGACCCAAGCTGTCATACCATCATGGTGATAGTTAAGGCAATCCGGATTCTCATATATAGTATATGTAGAGTTCGGATAGTTCTTCTTAACTTCGCTCCATGCCCACGCCCAAGACAAATAAGTCAGCTGCCGTTGGCCAGCACGTATGGTTTCCGTCTTGTCGTTTACATTGATAGAGTTCAATGTTTCAAAAACTGATTTTGAATTACTCATAAACTTGTGATTTAATTATTTTAGATTTCAATTTAAGAACGTCGTTTATCTTATTCATAAGAAACTCCCTTCTTATCTTAGCTGAGGCTAGTGCTTTTGTGTTTTTCCTCAGACTCATTTCCTCTCGTATAATTCCCTTGACCTTGTCAAGAGACTCACGATAATTATCCATAGCAACTTCTATACATCCAAGTGCGAATCCATGTTGCGCAAAAAAGAAATACTGATCATCAGTAATCTCCTTGTAAAACATTCCACCCTTCTTTGCATTAAGTATTTTTATATTCAGATCTAAATCTCTCTTGATAATAACTCCCTTAATGATATAAGCTTCAGCTGACTCTGTACTTATGTCTGTTGCATAAGAAGAATCTCTAGCTTGTTGCATCAAAAACTCTCTTGAGAAACAATCACTCATATATTAATTGACTTAGCTATATTACGCAGATCTCTGTTGCTTTCAACTTTGTTAACACCTCTGCTTATTGTAGACAGAGACGTTTCACAATTGTAATCTTCCATACACTTTTGTATGTGCTTGAGCTTCAGCAAGTTAGAGTAGCAAACATAGTATAGTAAATCCCTGGCTTCGACATCAGAAAACTTTCTGGAAGAAGACAGTAGCTGCTTTCGATTACAGCCCACGGATTCAGATACAGAATTGACTGCTCTTTTGAATATATCTTCAATCATTAGATTTGATTTTAAACGGAGGGCTATTGAAAATATGATCAATCATATTTGAACTCAATATAACTTTTGATTGACCTCTCTTGTACTTGTCGTAGAAGAACTCGTCATCAATATGATCAAGCAAACTTTCTTCCCTTCTCTTATTAAATAACTCTTTACTCTTTCCCATTTGATTAAAATAAAAAACCCCTCTTTTGTCCTTGAGGTGAGGGGTTAGAACCTCACGTTATGAATACAAATGTTTGCATCAAATATAAATACTTATATTTTAATATGCAAATTTTTTATACACTCTGAACTAAATTATTCCAAAACAAAACAGAATTCTCATGCTCTCTTTGTAGTTGGATCTGCTTCATTGAAGCCACTTCTGAAAGGAAGTTCTTCGAGAAGACACGTGCATCTATCTTCACCTCGTCTCCATTTGAATTACGCAAGTACACATACTCCGTATCGAAGCTACATGTAGTGTACTCATCAAAGTTTGTAGGCTGTGAATTGGTTCGGCTATAAAAGTTAGCTAAACTATTCACGCTAATCTTACGATTAAACTTTCTACGAAACTCTGTCTTCAACTTAGTTGTAGGCATTTCGCTATTTGTGATTAAGAAATCACGTTGTTCCTGTGAGAGTTTTCCTCTCGCTGATTTTAAATTACTCATAATTAATTATTAAATGATATTAAATTGTCTTTGGCTTCCTCTAATGTAGCCCCAAGGTAGCCACCCTCGAGGTCATAATGTTGGTAATATCCTTTTTTGAATTTACCCATATAATTTTCATAGTCTTCAGCTAATAACATAATCTCGTTATCACCCTCAACCATTTCCCATGGCGCAATGTCCCACTCGAAAACATTTGTTACCTTTCCGTTTGTCACATAGAACTCCATACCATACCCCTGCTCTTCTTCCCAAAAGAAAGTGAAGCTTGGTATGTCTTCCATTAGCATGGACAGTATCTCATCGTTAGGAGGAGACCACGCTGTTGTGAATGTGTACAGTCGGTCCTCGGAATTGTTATCATAAGCACCCCACTTTGTACCCCACTCACGATTAGCCCACTCGTACCAATCGGTACAGCTATACTTCTCCATGAGGATATCATATTGTTGCTGAGATATTGTCTCAGGAATACGCTGAGGACTGGTCGTCCCCTGCAAGTCATCAGGCATTGGCTTGTAGTATCTACACAGCCCTACCTTAGCAATCTCTGCTAGCTTCTCGGCATACTCTTCGTCAACCGAGATAGAATTATATACATGATTTGGCATATCTATTTAATTAAACAGTTACATAGTCTTCACAACTCATACAGTACTTCTCGCCTGGGTAGAACGGATCGTCATACAACTTATCCCCACAAAAGCATGCTTCGTGAGATGGTTGAGGTTCATACTTTGCAGTTCCAAAGTCGTCGCCTACCTCATCAATGTCGTCCCAAGAGTTCCACTTATCATATCCAAGATATGCACTTGACCTAACCTCTTGAGTATACGCTTGATGATAGACACCAGTGTCTTCAGTATCGTTGAAGTATATCCAAGCACTGATGTACTGATTGTCACCCAGATCAATCTTGATCTTCTTGCGTTCGTACCAGTTGGGGTGTCCCTCTAGACTATCAACCTTAGATAGGGTGTATGAATCTACAAGGAACACATCAACCTCTACATTGTGACCAACACCTTTCTTGTTTAGCAGGTATGGTAGACCTGTAACTACAAGAGGGTATTTGTCTTTCGTTTCACCCCTGCCTACATAGGCTGAGCCCTCGAGGTAGCCATAATAGTTGGAGTAATCCTTCTTCAGTGTTCCGTACACAGCTATTGCCGTCAAGTCAAGTACATTCTTTTTACTGTAATATATTCCATTACGTTGCACCCAATCTTGCTTGTTGTACACCTCGAATGTTTTAGTCTTTAGGTTTGCTGTTACAAACCTGCAGTCATTCATCTCGAGTACATCTGCCCAATGTTTTTTGGGTATGTCCCTGAGTATCACAGCCATAGCTTCTGTATCTGTTGTGTCTGCATCTCCAAGATTGTAGATAGTTCCGTTCTGAAACAGCACTTCATTCTTGTTGATGTTGAACGGGTGGCAGTTTTCTCTCGACACTTTACCAACCGTTGCGTATCTGAAGTGGGCAATGAATGGTCTCTTCGTTAGCAAGACTCGATAGTCTTCGCTGTTGAAGTATTCAATGTTCCACTTGTCCAACCATAGAACACCTAATCCATGAGGGTTCTTAGTTGCTGAAGCAATCAGGGTATCTTGCCTGATCACTTTGTCGTTGTCTTGTTTTACAATAATTACACACATAATTTAATCTTCATCTGTTGTTTCTAAATATTCTCGTATAGTATCTGGGCACTCATCACTAAGTAGGTACTTCCTGAAGTCGTATGACAGGTTCTTGACTTGATCGACTTTCAACCTGTCTTTGTACATACGCATCAGTATATAGTCAATCTTCTCAAGCAGCTTGTCGTAGGACTGTCTAGTTTGCAGGCTGTGATGCATGATTTTGTATATCAAGTCGTACCTCAACTTGAGTTGTCTTACATTTTTTACAGCACTTGGTATTCGAATCTCAACCCCAAAGGGTTTTACATTCACTGGAGAGTACTTTGTGTTGCCAGACTTCAGTAGCTTTTTGTTGTTACTACAATGCGTTTTCTTTAGTCTCCATCTGTACATTGAGTACAATATCGCCATGTTACCACGCATTCTGTCAAGCATATCGTATGGATTCCAACCCATCACAGATATACATATATGTCCACCACATTTTTTGCTCACTGGCGAATTGATGATACATTCTGCCTCGTCAAAATACTCAAACACTGCGTTCCTACCCTCACTCCTTGGACTATCTAGTGGTAGTATGTTTGTGATGGCTTCAACTCCACATGAGCTGTCAGCCTCGTAGCCCTTGAACAAACTGTGAGCTCCTACATGATCACCCTCGTCATCTGCATTATAGCCATTGAACCCCATCAATTCCGTCTTCTCTATCTCGAATCCGATTCTCATATAACTATCCTCTGCATTCAGAATCATCTCTGGATCAGGTGAGCTGTGATACGGACGTATATCTTCATCGTTACAGTTATCCGGCATCTCCCCTTCATCATAGTAGTGCTCCCCATCTTCCTCGCAATAGGTTGCATCATTATAATGAACAGATCCCTCTATATCATAGCACCATCTAGCATCTTCTGAATGCAACCAATACCCTTCTGCTCGACCACGCTCCACATAATCGTACTCATCAGGGTTTTCGCAATGAATATACCCGCCATCATACAGCTCGCCTTTGTAGTCGGTGTAATAAAAATATTCGCCTGTTGCCTCACATCTCCAAGCATACTCATGCTCAACACGCACGCCGTCATATTCGCACCATGTCATGTGATCATAGACATCGTCCTGGTGATACCAGCTTCCACTTTCCTCGCACTGATATGCATCTTCCTTTAGTATATACCTCTCTACATAGTCGGCATACACGCACTCGTCTTTATCGTGTTCCCCATCATTAGGGTACACTTGGACCAAGTCCTCAACTAATTCCTCATTCATCTTTCCTTCCTTTTCTGATTGTTATATTACTACTATTGAATGCTAGCATGTACTCGCCACGCAAGTATTCAGCTTCCTGCCTAGTGTCGGCAGTGTCAACTACTTCATTTCCCCATTGGGATCTATAAACTATATCAAACATTTTATTTAAGTTTCACTTTCTCCTCCAAGATTTATGTACAGCTCTGCTTGTAGCTTGGTCTACAATTTGTATTGTGTTGCCTGTCTTATGATATATGATCGGCACATAGCTATACATTTCAGTTGATGAACAACTGACACAATTAAAAAACCCCAAAGCTATTCTGCCCTGGGGTATCTCACTTCCACATCTACAATTACTCATGTGTCCTCGTCTTCAAATTCTGCCCATTCTAAACATGCACCACACAATTCATCACTGAAGTATGATGGTGGTGCACCACAGCAATTACTTATCATAGCACCTCAAATATCCCGAAGGTAGCATTTTCCACTCCTTCTGTTACCAACATGTGTGCTAGCTTTCCTATCCCAAGAATGCACATTACAATCAGGAATAAAGATATGATGTCAAAAAATAAGTCTATAAATTTCATTACTTTTATTTTAATAGTTGTTGTATAATCACGGGATCTACTGTCCCATACTTGTCGTGCACCTTTGTTAGGTGTCGCTCAGCCTCGTCAAAAGCTGCGTCATTAGGTGGATATTTCCACACTCTCAACCACTTTCGTAGTTCTGTTAGTTCCGTTACCATGATGATCTGTAATAGTAGTCTACTGACCAAAAGTCCTCTTCATTTTTGCCGTTGAGTTCTTTGTCAAGTTCTGCCACAGTCTCTGCCAAATCAGAATAGTACCAGTCATCTGCTGTGTTTGACCCAAAGAAAAACCCTTCTGTTGGCGGCAAAAGTTCAGGTTTCTTCTCAAGTATAACCTTCTGACACAAATCCCTGAGTTCTCTCAGCTGCTCTACACTTACATAAGCCATCTGACAGTTGTCTATGCCGTCTTGACAATTATCCACGAACCACCCATGAATGGCGTTCGCCTTTCTCCAATACATAACTTCTTCAACCACTCCAGAAACTCTGTTGGTTTGAATTGTTGGGTGTATTTCTCCACCCCTTTTGACACTCACTTCGTGTCTTTCTTCATCAGTTTGATGTTCCCATTGCTTGACATAAGTTTCCTTTGTCAAATACATATCTAATCCCATAATTTAATCTTGAAATTCATCTTCTATTTCCCATTCAGTCCAATAGTGGACACCCTCCTCATACGACATCTCGACTATCTCTTGGTCGGTCATTCTACTGACTTTCATATCGTACTTGAGTTCTTCTTCACTCCAATCTAATTTCCGTAGTTCTTCCAATAGATCGTGTTCGTACTTAATGTACTTCGTATCATGCAATACAAATCCTTCCCACATGCCTTCGCCTGTGATATCGCATGTTCTTGGAGCTTTCTTGTTCCAGCCCCGATAGCTGTGTTCTTGTTCAACCAGCCAGTTGTCATAATTACTCATTACTCTTTTGTTTATAGAGTTTCTCTAATCTACTATGAGCCCTATACATGAAATCATTTTTAGTATAGACCTCCACTTTATCATTCCCCGATAAGCCTGGGGTGTGGACTATGACAACTCCAGTTGCCAGTCGTTTGTATTTAAAAGTCATTTTTTGTGTCGTTTTTGTACCCATTTCAATTTACCTGCATAGTCCATCGACCCACCTTCTCTGCCGTCATACGCTATACATCTGTCGCCTGTACCCCAAAACTCCATGTCCCTAATTGCGTTTACAATCAGTCTTTCCTCATGGTTTTCTGCGTCCATTGACCAACCAATAGCTTTGCCGTCTTTGTATTTCAACTCTACTTTCATATCATTGATAGTTGTCGTTCAAGTCTGCTTTGCCTTAACTCATTGTTTAGTAGTTGGCATTCTGCTTTGAATGTCGCAGTCGTAATGTCAAGACCTTTCTCGATCAGTCTTAACTTAACCAATTCACCAAATTTCTTTCGTCTGCTGGTGTATTGATTATGCATGAATGTGCCCACACTTTTAGTGCGAACTCGTTTTCTCTGTTGCATAACTTAAAAATTAGATACGGGGAAAGGTATCGAGCCTCGCCCCGTTGGTAGTGTAGGTTTTTGTCTTTCAATCATTCTCAGACAGCTCAACCTTAGCCATAGATTTATATATATATTTGTCTATTGCATTTCTCTCTGTTCCGTTCTACTGCAATATATCTGTACGTGTTTATCCCTCTGTGTCTGCACTTGCTTGTCGTATGGTATTTTTTTGGCTGAAAATATATAAACAGCCCCATACTGAAAGGGTAAACCCTACGCTTGTACCTAAGTACCGAAATCTCGTAGGTATGCATGGCGATATTGGGCTTTGATATACCTGTGTCCTGTCACTACAAGGCAACCCCATGCATGAGTATTTTTGTCAATCGCTTTCATCATGATAATCACACTGTCATCAGTCGCATGATATGGTTGTATGTGTTTGTTTGTAGCGTAGTTCTACGGCTCGTATCGTTGTACGGCACTGCATACACCTTTCCCATGTACCTTTGTCGGTCATCGAGGGGTCTGTCCCCTGTGTTATCAATATGTCCTTTTATCTGGCTTCACTTCAACAGATAGGCATTTCGCCTGTATGGTATTGCACCCTGTCGAGGTTACTACTTATGACTATGTAAGAAAATTCCTACATTGTCAAACTCAATAAAATTAGATAATAAGGGGGATTTGCACCCCCTAAAGGTTAAAAAATAACCTTTGCAAACTATGCTATTTTTTCGGCTTGTGCTTTGCTTTGTCGCTTTGCTCGTGCCTTCTGTTTGGCTGATTTGTTAAACTTTTTCAACATCATCAACCCTGCGTAAATTGAAAAAAATTGCTGTCCTTCCTTCGCCTCGTTTTTGAACGCTTTAAAGGTTGGAAATCCTGATTTACCTAAGACTTCCGAAACGGCTTTGGCAATATCCCCACTTGAATTTTTCAACTCATTGTAGACCTTTGATAAAGACCTGTTTTCAATTTTGAATAATTGGTTGGCTAGCCGAACGCTGTCGAACGCTGTACGCTCGTCTTTTGCGTTTAATGTCGTAACGACATTTTGAGCATTAACAAACCATTTTGGCGAGGTGCTACTATTATTCACACTCTCGCGATTTTTCGCTTTTGTATTCATAAAAAAAAGAACGTTTTAAAACCTGTTTTTTCAGGTTTACAGGGGCTAAATTACAAAACACAAAAATACTATGCAAATTTATTTTCACTTTTTTTTAGTTTATCGAAGGTAAACAGGGGGTTTTTTGTTTCTTTTCTTTTCGTTCGGTGGGGTGATGATGTAAACGGGGGAAGGGTCAAAGGGTTGAAACTTCGCACGCATACACGCACGCCCGTACACACACGCACCCCCGTACACGCATACGCATACGCACACGCACGCAAAAACGCCAAAAAAATCCGAACGCCCAAACGAAAAAACGAACCCCCCCACGAAAAAAAAACGACTTCCGAATTGACACACGCAACGTAATATATATATATTACCCAATCAATACGGGTATCTGAAAAAACCTTATCTTTGTACATGGATTGGATCATTGAACTCCGAAACAGAATACACACAGGTTTTGCTATCGGATGGTCATACTACCATAAGGATGATAAGTACGACTATAGTGAGTTCTCGATCCATTTAGGATTACTAGAAATTAACCTATTATATAAATAAACATGGACGGACTAATTGTAAAAGACGGAAGACTAATCAACCTAAGACCTGATGGAATCTCAGGCATCGAGGAGGCAAGTATGTATCGACGTCAGATGAAGGCTTCTAAAGCCGTAAAAGATATTGCAGACGGAATTGAACTAGCAGAAATGCGTTCTAAAATGCGTAACGATTTACTCTCATAGTAGAGTCTTTCCTTTCCTCTCAACCCTAGGGCTACCATGTGTAGCCCTTTTTTGTGACGATTTTCGTCACTGGAGTGACGATTTTAAATGTGAATCATCACTTTAACTTTAACTACTTAACTCTCTTATTATCAACTACTTAACTATTTACTATTATATTAAAATGACGAAATGACGAAAATAAACCCTATTTATAGAAAAAACTTTTTAGTAGTAGAGAGAAAAATATATTAGTGTGTTTTGAAACCAAAAAAACGTCATTCTGTCATTCTTGTTTAATGGCATTATTTTAGTATATTTGTTTCAAATAAAATTTAATTTATGAACGAATCAGGTTATAGTCCGAAGGAACTTTTCTTCGACGACAAGGGTAGGGAGAATCTTGTTAATGGTATAGAGAAAATAGCTGCAGCTGTAAAGAGCACGCTCGGTCCTCGAGGCAACACAGTTATTATTGAGTCACCTAATCACACGCACGGCATTACGGTTACAAAGGACGGGGTGACGGTAGCCAAGAGTATTGATCTTATTCATCCGGTTGAGAACTTAGCGGTGAAGATGATGAAGGAGGCTGCAGACAAGACAGCCACTCAAGCTGGGGACGGTACTACTACCGCCATCGTGCTCACTGAAGCAATGGTCAAGGCCGGCACAAAGTACATTAAAAACAACAAGGCAGAGACACTACGAGAAATGGCTGACATCACAGACCAAGTGGTATCAGATATAGACTCTAAAGCAAAACGGCTTACTAAAAAGACCATGCTCGATGTAGCCACAATCTCGGCTAATAACGATAAAGAACTGGGAAAAGTGATATCGGACGCTTATCACAGTGTAGGGAAGAATGGGGTTGTGACCGTAGAGAAGTCCCAAACAACGGAGACGTATGCTGAGGTTACAAAGGGTTTGAAGATAGATAGAGGATACTCATCGAATCTTTTTGTAAACAACCAGAGAAAGGACGAGTGCATCTTAGATGACGTTCTGGTTCTAGTTACAGACCAAGAGATAAACAGTATACTTGCGATTGAGAATATACTCAAGCCAATCATTCAAGCCAACAAGAAGTTACTGATCGTAGGTACGTGTACGGGTAATGTGATAAACACCCTTGCTGCCAATGTTGTGAAAAACAATCTGAAGATATGTAATGTTCCTCCGCCAAATTTCGGGTATCGTCAGCATGAGCTTATGCAGGATATAGCTGTGTCGGTTGGAGCAAAGTACTTCTCGGAATCTACAGGTGATAACCTTGAACTGATTAGTATGTCTGATCTAGGGCATGTGGATCGTATTGTTGTTGACAGAGACCAAACGGTTCTTGTCAAGGATCAGGGTGATAACCAAGCTGTGATAGACCAGCGTATTGTTGAGCTGCGTGAAGCGTTGCAGAATACCACTAAGAAAGGTGATCGTGATTTTATCAGTGAACGTATCGCAGGACTGAGCGGTTCGGTAGGTGTGATCTATGTCGGGGGTAACTCGGATGTGGAGCAGAAAGAAAAATTTGACCGCGTTGACGACGCGGTATGCGCGGTTCGCTCTGCACTTGAAGAAGGGATTATACCAGGTGGAGGGATTCCTCTATTAAAGGTTACTTCTTTCTTTGATGATCTAACCGCAAGTGATGCTCAAAAAATTATGTGCGAAGCACTTCGTGCTCCATTTAAAAATATACTTGATAACGCAGGATTAGATTTTGAAAAGTATGAAGAGTCTAGATGTTTTTTCACTCACGGAATAGAGGAGGACTGGGACTCTGAAGGAATCAACGCTAAGACAGGCGAGATAGGTGATATGTACAAGATGGGAATCATAGATCCAGCGAAGGTTACTAAGAACGCACTGAAGAACGCACTATCTGTAGCCACAACTATTCTTTCTACAAATGCAATTGTAACAATGGCCAGAGCATATGAAACCAATTAATAAATACATTATAGTTGAAAAGATAAAGGAGGAGTTTAAGACTGAGTCCGGACTCCTTCTGTCTGCGGAGGACGAGAAGTCAATAAGATATCAAAAGGGTGTCGTTATTAAACCAGGGACTCTTGTTGACTCAATAAAAGAAAACGATAAGATTTATTTTGACAAGCACGCAGGACACACAGTCCTTATGGAAGACAAACCATACACTGTCATTCTCGAGAAAGACGTCGTTGTTGTCTTATAGCTTTGTTCATCTCAACGATCATGTTCCTGTAAACCCGATCTGAGTAGGAGGCTCCTTTTAAAAACATGGGGTTCTTCTGCTCAGATATTTCCTCACCGTTTAGTTTCTTGTATACTGTAGTGATGAGTCGCTTCCCTTTGTATGATAGTTCGTATAGTGTCTTCTGAGATCCCTGTCTCTTTCTCCATATACCAATCCAACCCTCCCTTACAAGCCTTTTGAATCTTTTGTCGTCCCAAGACATGAGCTCTTCAAACTCATTGAACTTAGTTCTGCTGAATATTTGTTCGCTATATAGAAAGAACATCATCTCTAGATCGGCTGTAGATACTCCATACTTAGCCGTTACCCAATGCCTAACCACCCTGTAATACTTCATGTAATCATACCCAGGCGGTTTTCTGTCGTAGTTTTTGCGTATCTTCTTGTCAAATTTCATTCGAGTACATTTATTATCTTTGTACAAAAATAAGAATTATGCCACTAGGAGGAAAAATTAAGTACATGAAGAAGTCTAAAGGTAAGTCTTCTAAAGGTTACGCCAAGAAGAAAAAGAAAAAGTAATGGCGGGTAGAACCAAAAAGAAAGGTAACAAGATTTGTTCAGCTGGGATTGCGTGGGCCAAAAGAACCTTTGATAGATATCCAAGTGCCTACGCTAATCTCGCTGCAAGCAAGTATTGCAAAGACCCAAACTATGCAAAGGGATCTAAAAAGAAAAAGTAATGAGTAAACTAACCAACCGACAAAAAAAGATTGCTAGAGCTGCGCATCCATACAACGTTATAAACGCTGCAGACTTCACAGCTTTGAAAGCAAAAACCAAATCATCTAAAAAGAAAAAGTAATGCTAACACAAAAACACCTTAAAAAGATATCTAAAAAGAAAGATACCATTAAAGTAGGTCCAACAGGTCATGCTTACAATGTTTCATTTCTTGATGATTTAAAGAATGCTAAAGTTAAAGATAGTGTGATAACCAAAGCTCCATTCAAAAATAAAGCAATCAAAAAAATAGTAGGTAAATGATTTTAAAGGATAAAGAGCTTAGGGGTTATGTGGGTGCTGCCACAGTGTTCGTGCTTGTGATGGGGTTGCTATTATTCTTAGCATTCTTTGAAATCCCACAAACTAACAACGACATCTTCAAGGTTATTGTAGGTATGCTCGTTGGATCTTTGTCGATTGTGATCTATACTTTCATTGGCAAGAACCCTGAAGAGGTTGAATCATTGAAAGCAAAGAACGATGCCTTAGAAGATAAGGTTGGTCAGATGGTTATTGAGAAAGATAAACTAGAAAAACTACTCAGAGATTTACAGAGTGAAGTGATTGATAAGCTTTCTGTTTCTGGAGAGAACTTTGACTATAAAAAGAAATAAGTATGGCTTTAGGTATAATGGTTGGGAATAGAATTGACAATGGGGTTGCTGCTTCAGCACCAGCACCTTCACCATCAAACCTGCTGTTGTTCCCCAATAACACACACACCGGTCCGTCTTATACTACTTTGACAGACCCATATCAGCAAAACTTTACGTTTGGAGGAGTATTTAGAAGAATTTGGACGGCTAGAGTTACACAAGAGCCAGCTATACCTATAATGAAAGCGTGTCTTAGTGATCCAACTCAAATGGAATACACAAGACTTAGGCTTCAATTTTTTACAGACGCAAACAGAACTAACCCTCCTGCTATTGCGCTTGACTATACACCTGGTTCGCCAGGAGTAAGGGTTGGATGCGGTTCTCCTTTTGTTGTCCCTTTCTCACCACCTGCAACATCAATACCGGTTGGTGACTATTGGGTTACAGTTTATTTTGTAGGACAAAAATGGAATGCAGACCCATCATCATACCCTTACACATGGACAACAACAGTAACATCATAACATGGGTGAATTAAAAAAATGGGTGGACGAAAAATGGGTGCGTATTGGTACGGATGGTTCGATTCTTGGCGCTTGTGGAACAAGCAAGGACAAAAGGAATCCAGACAGATGCCTTCCTTTGAAGAAGGCGGAAAGCATGAGCAAGTCAGAAAGGGCTGCTACTGCAAAGAAAAAGAAAAGACAGGGGAGAAGCCGGCAGTTTGTTGCCAATACTCCCGCAGGAAGAGTAACTAAAAAATTTACAAAAAGATAAAATAAAATGGCAAGAATAAGTAACGTAAGAGCATACCCAACTCAAGCTCCAGCAGGATCTGATTTGATGGTGTATACTGATGGCAGTAACTCAAACAAAACTAGAACCTGCACAATATCTCAGGCTTTTAGTGGTGGATCTATTGTTACGTCTAAATCTCAAATAACAACGCTTGAGTTTTTTACATTCAATAATGTTCCAACAAAAACGATAGAACTTATAGAGGCTCCTGGAGAAAACAAGCTAATATCTATAGTTAAAGCTCAGGTTTACTACGACTTCTCTAGCGTTGCGTTTGATTTTTCTGCCAACCTAACTTTGGCTGCAGATGGATCTGCTAGCCCTGGACCTATTCTAAGTAGTGCAGATCTTAATACAACCTCTGATATTTTTACAGATGTTTCGTTTCCAACAACACCATTAGCTACACTAGGCGTGAACGAAGCTCTAACATTAAGATGGGAAGATCAAGCAACCGGGGGAACAATAACACAAGGAGACACAACAATGAATCTATACTTCTGGTATAGCGTAATAGATCTAAGTTAATATGGCAAATAAAGCTAAAATGAAATGTAATGTCGTTGTGAAAAGCGACAGGGCTGGTAAGAAAAAAATGGTAAAGGCCTGCTCCAACGGAAGGGAGAAGCTTATTCATTTTGGAGCTAGCGGATATGGTCATAACTACTCTAGCGCTGCAAGAAAATCTTTCAAAGCAAGACACAAATGTTCTACTGCTAAAGATAAAATGACCGCTAGATACTGGGCGTGTAAGCACTTATGGGCAGGTCCGGGCGGAAGTAAAGCGAGTTCGCCAAAATCAAAAAAAGGAAAATATTAAAATAACTATCTTTGTAAAAAATAAAACAAATGGGACAAGGTTATAACGCTCGGTTAGACGAGTCACTCGGAAACAAACACAAAGGCAGCCACTCTCAATCAATGAAAGATCGTAGAGACGAATCTAAAGCAATGTCTAAAAAAGATTATGGACATGCGTATGGAGGAGACCACTCTATGGGTTACGAGAAGATGTCTTTTAAAAATTCATTCCTAGATAAATATCATTCATCAAAATGAAATCAAAAGGACTAGGAGACAGTATAGAAAAGTTTACTAAAGCAACTGGAATAAAAGCTGTTGTAGATAAAGTGTCTGAGGCTACAGGAAAACCATGTGGTTGTGGTCAGAGAAGAGACACTCTCAATAGAGTTTTTCCTTATCAAAACAATGAATAATGGCATACCAAAAACTACAAGTAGGAGCTGCTCTTGAAGTGACACCAAGCGATGATCTAGAAATACCAGTACCAGGGGGTAGTGAGTTTTCTGGAACTAGCACAACGGTAACAGCTAGTAAGCTTATTGATAGCGCTGCAACATTTCAGACAGACAAAATAAAAGTGGGAGATTTAGTTTACAACACAAGAGATAATACTTCAGCAAGTGTTGTCAATGTGGTAAGTGAAACTGAATTAGACTTAAGTTCTGATGCGTTTCAAGGAGCAACTGGAGCTACATATAGACTCTACTCTCCACCGGCAGGAATAAACACTGGATGTGTTTTATATGTTGGTGATACTGGGGATCTTCAGGTTGTTACTACCAGTGGTAATGATGTTTCCTTTAAAAACGTACCAACCGGATCCTTTATACCGGTGCAAGTTTTAAAAGTAAAGCAAACTGCTACAACAGCAGATAACATCGTAGCCCTTTGGTAGTATGTCTGAAATATCTAAAGATACCAAGTTCAGTATGAGTATAGAGACTATTGTGTCTCTTGCCGTAGGAATAAGTACGGTCACTGCTTTCTATTTTAGCCTTAAGGGGCAAATAAATGAAGCTATGGAAAAGCCAGAACCTGTTATCTCTAGACAAGAGTATGACATAAAGGATCAAGCTATTCGTAGTGAGATCATGAACAACAGAGAGTTGATAGAGAAAAATTTTGAGAAACTAGAGATTATTGAGCAGAGATTATATGAATTGAGATGAGACCTTTAATTGTTTTATTGTTTTTGTTATTTACACCATCCTCTCTGGGTGAGGTAATCAAAAGTGATATTACAGTTCTGCAAGTGAATGCTCAATGGAACAAGCAGCACAATATAGATCTCAATGGGTTGATAGGTTGTGAGGTTCAATTCGCTTGGCTTGAAGATCAAAACGACAACTTCAAAAGACAAGTGCAAACAGTACCCCTTGTCGTTGTTTACCATAAAAATAAACCTATTCGCCAATGGTCAGCAGATCTTAGTTTTAAACTAGATGTTGATCTTGACGAAATACAACAAGTAATAGATAGACTATAGTTATGTGTGATTTTTGTAATTTTTGCGGATGCTGCTAAATGGAGAGAGTAAGCGAACACATTAGCTTCAAAGAGGGCACTCGTTCTGTAACTGCCCTTAGACTGGGTATTGATAATACGCCAGATCAATATCAATTTACAAACATGCAAGTGATAGCGGAGAATATCTTTGAGCCGCTTAGAAAATGGGTCAGAGGGCCTATAAAAATAAATTCTTTTCTGAGAGTATCAGACCTGAATAAGGCTATTGGTGGAAGTAAATCTAGTCAGCATTGTCAAGGTAGAGCTATTGATATTGATGATAGCTATGGACACAAGAACAACGCTGAGATGTTTCAGTATATAAAAAAACACTTAGACTTTGATCAGATGATATGGGAGTTTGGTGATGATAATAACCCTGACTGGGTGCATGTGTCTTATGTTTCTCCAGACAGGAACAGAGGTAGATGCTTGAGAGCTGAAAGGATTGATGGTAAAACACAATACAGAGTTATATGAAAAAATTAATACAACTTATAACAGGAGGGTTAATAAAAGATATTGGAGGTGTAATCGACAGTGTAACCACAACTGAAGAGGAGCGTCTTGAGGCAAAGCATAAGATACAGCAATTGCTAGAAAAAGCTGATAACGATGCTCAGTCTCAGGTCACAGACAGGTGGAAGTATGATATGCAGAGCGACAGCTTCTTGTCGAAAAACATACGCCCCCTTGTAATGGTTTTTTTAACAACAATGTTTACCTTGCTAGCGTTCACAGATGGAAACATAGGTGGATTTCAAGTACAGAAAGATTACATACCAATATTTCAATCATTATTAATAACTGTGTATGGCGCATACTTCGTGGGTCGTACATGGGAGAAAAACAAAAAGAATGGCTCGACTGATAATTAAATCATATATAGAAAAACCAAAGACTCGAAGAAAGGGCGTACACTCAAAAAACTCATCTAAATCTCAGAACGGATATAAGAAACCCAGAAGAGGTCAAGGAAAGAAAAGAAGATAAATTTATTCTTATCTTTGTATCACTAATTAAAATCAATTTACAATGTCTAAAATTACTAACGAAGAGATGGAAACTCTTCAATCATTAATCTCTGAATTTAACAAAGGAAAGGTTAACCTAGGAGATTTGGAACTACAGAAATCTATTATAATCTCAAACATCGGTATTCTAAAGCAAAAGTTTGCTGAGGAAGAGGAAAATTTGATTAAGAAATATGGAGAAAATTCTGTTATTAATCTAGAAACAGGAGAGATTACTGAAAAGAAAGCAGAAGAATCTTCAGAAAAAGAAAAAGAAGATTAAATAGATGTCTAAGATAAGTAACAAACAAGCCTATCCTAATCAGTCCCCAATCGAGGGGGCTGATTATTTGATAGGGACAGCAGCCGACTCTAACCCCATAGAGAAACAAACAAAGACATTCTTAATGTCTGGCATTGCTAATTTTGTTATTGATCAAGCTTTTGATGGGGTATCATTCAGACTTCCAGTGTTTACAGCATCTATAGCTGGGGTGAAGTCAAAAAAATTAGTTAGCTCTATAATATCTCAAGATGTAGCGCAGCTCTCAGGAGACGTGTTACAAGGCACTACTATCACTATAGATGATGGCAATGGTATAGGTAATTTAGTTGTGGCTCAAGATGTAGCTGTCGGCGATGACTTAACTGTTGCTGATACACTCACTGTTGAAGGCTTATCTACTTTTAATGGGGATGCTATATTTAATGCAATAACAACTTTAGCTACAACATCTGAGCTACATTTATTAGGGCCTATATATGACGCCAATGATGATCTAGGTAACAACGAACAAGTCTTAGTTTCAGATGGCCTAGGTAATGTAACGTGGCAAAACTTTCAAGGATCTGGGCTTGAGTTTCAATCGGCATGGAACGCTGACACAAACAGTCCTGACCTGCAAAATTATCCACTAATACCAGGGAACACGGGTAAGTATTGGGTCGTATCTGTTGCTGGTAGCACACCTCTTACTACATCAGGAGGGGGGACAATCACAGATTGGCAACCCGGAGATTGGGCTCTTATATCTGAAGATGACGCTGGTAATGTCTTTTGGGACAAGATAGATAATTCATCTGTAGATGGAGCTGGTACGCAGAATAATATTGCCATGTGGACATCTGCCAAAACTCTTGGTGATGCAGCTCCAGTAACCATGGTTCAAGATCCTGTCAACAGCACTTTAACGATAGGCCTTGGAGATCAACATGAGGTTGAGATGGATGCAACGCTCGTGCTTCAAGGGAAAGTAAAAGATAGCGGTGATAATCTAGGTGTTGAAGACGACATCTTAGTTTCAGATTCTCAAAGCCAATTATCTTATGTGAACTTAGCGGATATATCTGTTGGTGGTGCTGAGGTAGTTGAGGCAAACGTTAAAAACGTATCTGGAGGCCCTCTTGTTAAAGGAGATCCTGTTTATATATCCGGTTCTGTTGGCGCATCTGGAAGGTTAGAAGTACAATTAGCTGATGCATCAGACCCAAACAAGATGCCTGCATTAGGATTGTTAAAACAAGATCTTGCAAACAATGAACCGGGTAAGGCAGTAATTACCGGTAAGCTAAGAAACCTAGCTACTTCACCTATAGATGGGGTTACGCCGTCTGAAAATGATGTCATATATGTAAAGCCCTCTGGCTCTTCTGGATCGGCTTTAACCACAACTAAACCAATCACCCCACACCTTATTCAAAACATGGGTAAGGTAGGTAGGGTTAGCACTTCTAATGACGGAAACTTTGTCGTGTCCTCTATACTTAGAACAAACGACGTTCCTAATTTAGATCAACACAAAATTTTTGTAGGAACTTCCACAAACACCGCTCAGTCTACTACGGCAACTGTAAATGATCTATTGAATTCAGCTAGCTTTGGAAACTCATCTGCTGCTGCTACAGGAAACTATTCTTTTGCTAGTGGCAGCTCAACGGCTAGCAATACAGGGTCTGTTGCGTTAGGAGCGGCTTCTTCTGCATCAGGACTTTATTCTGTTGCTTTAGGTGAAGTAGCAGATGCTCAAGGTAGAGGTTCATTTGCTGTGGGTACTAACTCTGAAGCTAGCGCAGACTTTTCTTTTGCTATAGGAGACTCAACTCAGGCGAGCGCTCAAGGTTCTTTTGCAATAGGACAATCAGCTGTGTCTTCACACAGTAGCTCTGTTGCTATAGGCACAAGCGCAACCACTACAGCTATAAATCAGACAGCGATAGGAAAGTCAATAAGATTTGTTGAGTATGGTCAAAACCCATCTGCACACACAGGAACTCCTGTGAAAAACTTATCTGTTGATTCAGGAGGAATTGTTATAGAAACAGCTTTAGCTTCTACAGGAACAGGAACAACAAACACTTTACCCCTATGGACAGACGGACCTAATGGGGTTCTTGGAGATTCAATTGTTTCTCAAGATGTTTCAGCTTCTGATCTTTTTATTGATGGAGACGTTGGTATTGGTGTTAACGCACCTTATTCTGAGCTTCACGTAAGAAGTGATGGTAATCCAGTGGCAACTATAGAAAGTTATCAGTCCACAGGTGGTAGTTTTCAGGCTGCAGTTCTCACGCTTCGCACCGAAGAAACAAGCACTAACACTTCAAACAGAGGTGATATTTTATTTCATGGCCCAAACAGCCTTAACGCAGCTGGATCTAATAGTTTAGCAGTATCAAACCAAACGAATGGAGGGCAAGTAGTTATATCAACTAGAGATAGCAGTGGCACGGGTAAATTTCCAGCTAGATTTAAAGCTGATGGGGACATTCAATTTGAAGAGTATGGATCTGGCGCATTTACAGGAACTCCAACTAAAAACTTATCTGTCGATTCAAACGGTAATATAATCGAAACAGACATTGCTGTTGAAGCTGTAACCGCTGGCCTTTACTTAAACAATAGCGGAACTGCTACTGATGTTACTCTAAACCACGATTTAACAACAACAACACCAACAACATCTACAGATTCACCTGGATATGGCGGAACGTTTACAGCTATAGATTCTTTAACGATTAATAGCACGGGACACGTCACGGGTATAAACACAAAGACGGTTACAATGCCTTCTGCTGAAAACTACAGTTGGACTGTAGCTGCAGATTCAGGCAGTGAAATAGTAGCTTCTGGAGAAACTATTACTTGGGTTGGAGGAACGAACGTAACGACTTCATACGACGCTGGAACTAATCAGCTTACAGTGAACTCTACAGATCAGTTTGTAGGCACGGTAACTAGCGTAAGCGGTGGAGATGGAATAACAATAACAGGAGCATCTACAGTTAATCCAATTGTAAACATCGACTACGCTGGATCAGACAACTATATATTAGTCCCTGGAACTGCAGTAGCAGATAACACAGACATAATTAATTTCTCTGACACTACTGATTCAGATGTAAAGAAAACAACTCTTGGAACTATCCCTGTTGATGCCTTAACATTAGTTAAAACATACATAGACAACTCTGTGTCTGGGGCTTTAGTTTATCAAGGAGGATATAATCCAGTTACAGACTTAACGTCTCCAGGTAATTATGGATTGCAAACCCCTCCAAACCCAAACATCATACAAAAAGGGTGGACATATACAGTGACAACTGACGGAACTTTCTTTGGTGAGCAAGTTCGAGTTGGTGATGTTTTGATCGCAGAGGTAGACGCGCCAACTGCACTAGGAGATTGGACTACTGTTCAAAACAATATTGACCTTGCCTCCCTCACTCAGGTGGGAATAGGTAATGTAAATAAAGATCCGGCTTCAGACAAAAGAGGTCTTGATGTTACATATGCATCTGGAACGGCAGCAATTGGTTTAGATATAGATGCATTGCCTAAAATCACAACTGCAGATACTGACAGTACAATTGCTATATTTGAAAACGGAGCTGGAACAAACAATAAGATTGAGCTAGTTGATCTGGCCACTATAATTAGAGACGCAAACAATAAGTCCACGTCTGTTGTTATAGGGGATGGTAGCACAACAAGTTATGTGTTGCAAAACACTGGGGCTACTACCCCAAATAAAAACCACGGACTAGGAACTAGCTCTGATGGATTTATGGTTCAGTGTGTAGAGGTGAGTACAGGGGATACAGCTTATCCTTTAGTTACTAGAGGATCTGGTGGCAATGTAACGATATCGTTCACAAACGCACCAGTTTTAAATGGAATAAGAGTTTTAATAAACAATGTAAATTAACGTAAATGCCGATTAAGTTTTTAAATAGCGGATTATTAGAGGGGTCTTTACAGTTGACATCCTATGGAGGTGGGTCTATTAGTGGCACAGGAACATACAATCTTGGTGTTGACGCTTCTGGCAATGTAATAGAAACGAGTCTTATTGAAGGTTCTGGAACAACTAACTATGTAGTTAAGTGGACTCCTGATGGCAACACCCTTGGTGATTCTCAAATCTTTGATGACGGAACTAATGTCGGAATTGGAACGACTTTGCCTTCTAGATTATTTCATATTGACGCAGGCACAACCACTGCATTTTTTAGACTCCAGGGTGGTGGTGGATTTGGCCGATATACAGAAATGTCTAATAATGATAATGATTTTCTGCTTCGAGCAGATTCTTCAAATACTGGAACTTCTACTGGTACTGTTAATTTTGCGGTAGGTCCAACTGACGGGGTTCAAGTTGCGGGCAGTGGGCAGGTAACTTTTTGGCAATATGGCTCTGGCACGTTCACAGGAACTGCAGCTAAAAACTTAGCAGTTGATTCATCTGGTAATGTAATCGAAACAGATGGTGGTGTTGTAACTGGAACTGGTACAACTAACACGTTAGCATTATGGTCAAATGGGCCAAATGGTGTTTTAAGTAATTCTATTTTATCTCAAACCACGCCCTATATAGGTTTTAATACGGGAATATTAGATATAAATGGAACTTTAAAACAGAGCGGTACAAGAAAATCAGTATATATTGGCGAAAACGTAGGTCAAAGTGTAAATCCAACATCGGGGTTTCTTGATATGCTCAATATAGGTATTGGCGATGATGTTTTAAAAAACTTTGTGAAAGGAGTTGATAATAGCGGGGCATCAGAAACAACGGGAGAAAATGTTGGTATTGGATATAAAGCATTAGAAACATTAATAAATGGTACTAATAATTTAGCAGTTGGTGTAAATTCATTGTTTAGCTTGACATTAGGTGCAAATAATATAGCATTTGGTAAAAACGCATTACAAGCCCTTACGGGTAATAGATCAGACTCCCTTGGAAACGTTGCGGCAGGTTTTAATACTCTAAGTAGTATGACAACTGGTACTTTTAACGTGGCGATAGGAAATACTAATCTTGAAGCAACAACTTCAGCTAACTCTGTTGTATCAATTGGTAATGATGTTGCAAAACCATTTACAGGCACAATAACAGAGGCTGTATTGATAGGTAACAAGGTTTTAGCTAACACCACGGCAACAAATGTAAATGATGCTATAATAATAGGCCAGAACAGCGCACTTGGAACTTCAGGTACACTTACCAATGACATTCTTATAGGTAGAAATTCCTTTAATGGCAATACAAGTAGTGGTAACAATATAGCTATTGGTGGAAGTGCAAACCAACAAAATGGTAGTGTAGATACTTCAATAGCAATAACAACTCGTAATGGTTCGGGAACTGGCGGTAGCGCAAGTTCTTTTGGTATAGTCATAAGTACTTATGATGATGCAGATGTAGGAGTTGGAAGTGTAAATGATTCACAAGGAAAATATAGCACTATAATTGGTGGTATTGGAAATCTTAATCAAGGTGCTAATGGTTTTATTGGTGGTGGTAAAACAAACACAATTGTTTCAACCGCGACAAATAGCGCGATTTTAGGTGGTTTTGATAACGAAGTACAAAGTGGTGGTTCGGGTGGTATGGCTTTAGGTTCAAACTTACAAGTCAATGGAAATAATCAAGTTGTTGTAGGTAGATATAATACTCCTAACAATAATAGTAAACTTATAGTAGGCGCTGGATTTAGCAATGCCAACAGAATAAACGCTTTTGAAGTAAAAAATACGAGTTTAATAAAACTTGGAAAATACGGACAATCAACACCTACGTTTCCTGTTATAGGTTTAAATTACAATATTCTTGTTACTCAACCAAACAATGAAGTTCGTGAAATAGATCCAGAAATATTTAATTCACAAGTACTAAATCCCCAACCCGTGACTATTGGAGGTGGGCAAGTTGTAAACTTAGCAGCTGATACCAATAAATTAGTTACAGTAAATTGGACAGGAACATTTGGTACTGGTACTTTAAGATTACCAACTGCAGCAAATTTTACTAATAAAACAATGCAAATTCTTGCCGCTAATGGTTTTGATCCACAGACAATCCCTTCAAACTTAAACATAACAACATCATTTGGTTCAGGTGAAACTATTGATGGTCAAGGTTCTTATACTGGAATAACAAAATTATATGATACAGTAACTCTTTGGTCTAACGGAACGGAATGGTTTGTTCTTCAAGTAAAAACATAAAGAGTAAAAATCAGTAAAAACCAGTAATATATAACATATACCCTACTCGGGATAGAGTAAACCAATAATTAATTAAAACCAAAACCTATGACACTATATTATAGAACCTATTCTTGGGGAACAACATCTCCAAAAATAACCGAAGAAGAAGTCCAGTTTTTAAATCATTTAGTTGATAAAAAGAATTGGCGAATTGTACAACTACCAAATGGATATTTTCAAACCGAATACCTTAATCCAAGTAAAGATAACGATTGGGTCGACGTAACGCGAAGAGAGACCATTGAAGGTGCAGAAGCAGCGATTAACGCTTCAGTTGAGCACTATAGCAAAAAGCTCGAATTTGCAAAAGGACCTGTAGTTGTAAAAACTTTCGAATAAGACATTTGTCTAATTTAATTTAATCTAATTTAATATGTCTGACGCAATAGTTAAGAACTTAAACTTTGGAAGCGATGCTCGCTCTAAGGTTTACAATGGTATTGAAAAGCTAACAAAAGCCGTTAGCTCCACACTCGGGGCTAGCGGTCTTAGCGTAATACTTGAAAACGATAAAGGAAATCCGGTAATTACAAAAGACGGTGTGACAGTAGCAAATAATATATTTTTGCGAGATCCTGTTGAAAATATGGGTGCAACACTTTTAAAAGATGCTGCGCGAAAAACCGTACAAGAAGCCGGTGACGGAACAACAACCGCAACTGTACTTGCACATTCAATCCTTAAAAATGCATATGAGGCATTAGAGCAAGATAGCTCAAGAGCATTGAAAGAAGGAATTGCAAGTGGCGTTGAAAAGGTAATTGCATACTTAGAGAAGGTTGCAATACCAGTTGACGGTGATATGATTGACCAAGTAGCTACTATATCTGCAAACAACGATAAAGAACTTGGTAAGCTTATAAGTGATGCGTTTAAGTCTGTAGGTAATACAGGTGTAGTTATCATGCAAACAACAGATGAGCCTGAGACAACAATAGAAGTTGTAGATGGTGTGCAGTACGATCAGCCGCTTAAATCTAATCACTTTATAACAAACGAAAATATAAATGCTGCAGAGTTGGATAACCCGTATATATTAATATCGGAATCACCTATTCCAAATATACGCAGGATTCAATCAGTGTTAGAACATATTATAAAAAAGAATAAATCATTATTAGTCATTGCAGACGTTGAGCCACAAGTGCTGAACACTCTTGCGATGAATAAAATGAAAGGCAATATAAAGGTTAATGTAATTGGCCTACCAACTTACGGTATAACTCGTAAGGAAGTCATGCAGGATCTTTGTATGCTAACTGGGGCTAAGATTATTAATGAAGACCTTGGAGACGATATGGACCTCATAAACATTGAAATGCTTGGTACTTGTGTTAAAGCGGTAACTAATACAGAGGAAACCGTTTTACAAGTTGAGGGTAAATCGAAAGAGGTTGAAGAAAAAATTAAAGTAATACAAGAAGAGCTTGAAAAGCCGATGATGCCGGGTCATAAGATTAGGCATGAAAAAAGGCTAGCAAGATTATCTGCAAAAGTTGCCGTTGTAAAAGTCGGCGCTAATTCAGAAGTTGAGTTAAAAGAAAAGCGTGATAGAGTTGAAGACGCTATATGTGCTACAAAAGCCGCGATTAAAGAAGGTATAGTACCAGGTGGTGGAATAGCCCTTTTAAATGCTGCGCAGAAAATAAGAGCTGCTAGCAAAGGTGAAGAACTACTTTATAAGTCAATCAAAGCGCCTTTTCATACGATACTTAGCAATGCAGGTATTGAAGAATTTGAAGAGCCTACTATTAAAGGCAGAGGGTTAAATGTTGTTACAGGGGGTATGGTGAATATGATTAAATCTGGAATTATCGACCCACTACTTGTTACTAAAAGCGCTCTTCGGAACGCGGCTTCAGTAGCCACAACAATTATATCAACCGATTGTGTAATTAATAACGTTAGAATAGAACAGTTATGAAAGCAATCGGATATTACTTAATAGTAGAAAAAGAAAAACAAGGTTCACAAAAAACAGAAGGCGGTCTGCTAATTGCAGAAAAAGCCCGTGAAGATATAAGATACGCAAAAGCAAGCGTAATATCAGCGGGCGCCGATATAGTGGGAATAAAGGCTGGCGACGCTATCTATTATGATAGACACGCCGGCCATTCCATTGAGCTTGAAAAAAAAGTATACAATGTAATTAAAGCGCAGGATGTAGTCGTTATATTATGAAAACAATAAAGGCTTCAGATTTGCGTGACTCAAACGTATTAAAGCACTACCGTATAGTTAGAAGGTGGGCGTGCAGAAATTACGGTGTAAAAGATGCAGATCTGGAGCTTCTTTTATTTTTAGACTGTCAAGGCTTTTTTAGCAAAACAGATTTTAAACTTGACACATATGCATACAGCTGGGACAACAATAGGTTTTCACGACTTTTAAAAGAAGGCTGGATAGTATTATGGCGAAGAGGTAATAAATCAGATAGTAAAGGCAGTTTATATAAAGTATCTTTAAAAACAACACAGCTATTAGCTCGTGTTTATAGAATACTTACAGGTGAAGAAGATATTCCAAGTAGCGCAACACAAAGTGTAATTAAAAGCAAAGCGTATACAGACAGGATGCTTCAGGTTGCAATCAAAAGAATAAATAACGACAAAGAAAGATAGCTATGGCTTATACAAAAAATCCAATAATGCGTTTGGGTAACCCTCAAATAGATCCTATGACAGGTCAGCCAATGCAAACAACAATGGTGCCGCCTCAAATGGCGCCAATGGGTGGGGGCTTTACACCTCAAGTTCAGCAAAATATACAAGGTATGACAGGGTCACCTGAAATGCGTCAATATGCAGCAGGCGGTATGAATGCACCTTTGTTTATGGAAGATTCACCTTTAAATGGTAATGCTTTCACAGAAGCTCTGCAGTCAGCTAAAGCATCAGGGGCTAGCACATTTGATGTTGGCGGAAAAACTTATAACGTAAAATAATAATTATGAAAGACGTAGGTTACAAAAAAAGTGAAAAAATAATCAGCAATCCTTCTCTTGAAGGAGTTGTCGGCGAGTCGGCCGTATGGGACGGGCCTTTAGACACTACAGGTTTTCCTATGGGCAAAGGTAGTAGCTCGGGTGCAAATGGTATGCAAATTAAAAAATACCCTTGCAAGTCTTACGACTTAAACCCTCCCATTACACAACGCGCAAAAGGATAATTATGTACGTTCAGCATAACTCACCATTCGCTAAAAAAGGCGATGCTCCATCTAGGAAGAAATCAAAGGGCTATTATAATAAAGCTAACAAAACCGGTACAGGTGCTGCGGCAGGTGGGGGTATGTCTGAAAAAGGTGTAAAAAAATACAAAAGAGATAATCCAGGAAGCAAGTTGCAAACTGCTGTAACAAAAGATCCTAAGAAATTAAAGAAAGGCAGCAAAGCTTGGAAACGTAGAAAGTCTTTTTGTGCAAGATCAAAGGGCTGGAAATCCGAAAGAGGTAGAGCAGCTAGAAGAAGATGGAATTGCTAATATGAAATATAAACCGTTTACATCAAAACACTGTACGCCTTCAAGGTTTACAAGTCCACTAAACCAAACTGATGCTGTTGAAAAGAAAAGAGTAAAAGACACAGCAAAGTTTTTAGGAAAACAGGCTATAAAGCAAGGATTAAAGTCAGCGGGTCAAAAAGCTTTAGCTGCTACATTTGGAATAGCAGGTTCACTTTTATCTCCAACAACTGTTTATGCGGGGGCGGAAAAAAAAGAAAAAGGCGTGAGCTGGGAAGAGGTCGATGCTTTTCAAAAAGAGCGAGACGCAAAAAAATATATACCTAAATAATGAAAGATAGAGGACTTGGCGATACTATAGCACGCGCTACTAAAGCTACAGGTATAGATAGATTTGCAGAGCAAGTTGCTAATGGTTTAAATATACCAGGTGGTTGTGGCTGTAAAGAACGCCAAGCATATCTTAACAAAGTTGTACCATACACTAAAAAATAAATTATGGCTTTTAAAATGAAACCCGCTCCATTTAAAATGGATGAAACTCCAGTGTACTATGTAGACATGGAAGAGGGTGTTTTAGGTAAAGCTAATAATAACGGCACAATAATAGTAGATGAAAACTTATCACCGCTAGAAGCTAAAAGTGTCATTAACCATGAACGTGTGCATATAGATCAAATGCGCAGAGGTGATCTTGATTACGACGATAAAAATGTATACTGGAAAGGTCGTATAATTCCTAGATCCAGTATCAAAGAAGGTGATAAGAATTTACCTTGGGAAAAAGAAGCTTATAATAAATGTAAATGAAAACTTCTAAAAAAGGATATTTAAAAAATAGCCCTGATGTTAACAAGCCTTATAATGTTATAGAAGGCAATAAAATAACAATGAAAGGAGTTGAGTTCAAAGTGCTGGGTATTGACAATAATGGCTCAGCTAAAATAATGTACCCTGGTTACGATTACATATTTCCAGGCGCTAAATATGTAACAGAATATCCATTAGATAAAAAATAAATAATTATGCCATATCAACAAAAATATAAAGCAGTAGCTAAAATGAAAAGCCCTTATGCCAAGTTAGGGCACAGTAATTCTGTAGCTATGCAGCAAACACGATACGTGTTAGAATCAGAAATAGAAGCAGCCACGGAAGGACAAAGAGAAGTTCCGGAATTAGGAGGGAAATTGCAAGAAGTTATAGTAACTGCAAACCCAAAAACAGGTACTACAACAAGTTCAACGTCTTCAACGTCTCAATCAGATACAAACGTTAAGACAGGAAAGAAAAAAAGAAAGCCTAAGGCGCCATACAGTTTAGCCGGAGTTGCTATTCAAGCATTAAAGGTGCCATTTACACGAAGAGCACACGGAGCACGTGAAGGTGCAAAAAGAGAAACGGAAAGAAAAGCTGGGTTAGCTACAAGTAATCGTTATAGACCAAGATTATTTTAAAAGTAATTTAATATATAATTATGTAATATTTATATTACATAATTAACTTAAATTAAATATAATGAAAAAATTACTTTTATTAACAATTTTATTTTCAACTTTTACATTTGCACAGGGCAAATTTCAAGGATGGTGGCATAATCCTGAGCAAGAAAATTATATAACAATAATTGAAGAAACTGATTTTGGCGTAATAAGTGTTGTTAATTTTGATCCATTTGAGGATCATTACATACAAGAACAAATAGTTGAAAGAAGCAAAAACACTTTTACAACACACATACACAGACCAAAAAACGGATGGACTGTTACAATTGAATATAAATTAAAAAATAAAAATCGTTTAATATGCAAATTTACAGGCGATTACAATGAAACTTTAATATACAAAAGGTATAAATTTCCAAAACAAAAATTAAAAACATAAAAAAATGGCATACAAACAATCGCCCGTAAATGTATTAAAAGGGCAATCGACAAACAAAGCGGCTGGATTAATGCATGGTGACTCTGTAGCCCACCAAAACGTTAAGTCCGGACAAGACGTGAATAAAATACTAAAGAATTATCCTCTTAATACAAAAGAAAGATACGAAAAGTATAGAGAGCTAGGTTTAACTCAGGACGAAACAACAAAACCTCCACAGGATAAAATAGAGCTTAACGATTACGTTGAAGATTTAAGACTTTATGAAGGACCAAAAGGAGGGAAGCATGGGCATAGAATGAAACCATTTAAGTTTACCCCAAGTCCGATAGGGCCTGAAAGATCTTAATAAATGAAAAAACTTTTAAGTCTTTTATCAGGCGGTATAATTAAAGACGTAGGTAATGTAATCGATAAGCTTACAACCACAGATGAAGAAAGATTAGCTGCTAAGCAAAAGATTCAAGAGTTATTGGAAAAAGCAGATCAAGACGCACAGACACAGGTGACCGAAAGATGGAAAATGGATATGCAATCAGATTCATTTTTATCTAAAAACATTCGGCCGCTTGTGCTGGTGTATCTTACATCTATATTTACTATTTTGGCTTTTGCTGATGGTAATGTAGGTGGTTTTGAAGTTGCGCAAGAGTATATTCCAATTTTTCAATCATTATTAATAACAGTCTACGGGGCGTATTTTGTTGGACGCACGTGGGAAAAATCAAAGAAATCCAACAATAACAATTAAATTAAATTAAATGTCAAAAATTACAGATGAGCAGTTAGATAAGTTGCACAAGCAACAAACTGCATTAAATTCATTACTAAACAAGATTGGTATTACTGAGGCTAATAAGCATGCGCTTTTGCATGAACTAGCTGGAGTAAATAAAGAAATTGAAGAGTTTAAAGTTGAACTCGAAAAAGAATATGGCCCTGTTAATATTAATTTAGAAACCGGCGAATATTCTGAAATTGAAAAAGATGAAGCTAATAAGGAAGATTAGTATTGGGTCAGACTACAAAAATGACGCAATGCATTATTCCGTAGGTCAACAAGTATATGGCGGTCATGAAATATCTGCCATACTGTTTGAAGACGAGGACGCTTCGTACAATATCTATATTAAGAAAAACTCAGAGGTATTGCCATGGAAGAAATTTAACTCTAACATGGCAATTTCTGTTGAGTACGATCTTGAATACTAATGAAATCATTATACCAATTTATAGTTAAACCCAAAGGCGAACGATATAATAATACTAAAAAGATAGGCGACATTAGCCTGTTACTAAATACAAATATAGAAAGCTTTCGTCATATAAACAAAGAAGCTATAGTAGTTTCTACTCCAGCGGCATTTAATACCGGCATAAATATAGGCGATACTGTTTTAATACATCACAATATATTTAGAAGATGGTATGATGTTAAAGGTAAAGAAAGAAACGGAAGTATGTTTTTTAAAGATAATATGTACTTCGTTAATGTAGACCAGGTTTATGGTTATAAAAAAAATAACGATTGGGTTATGGTTAACAACAGATGCTTTATAAAACCAATTAAGGAAACAAGCTCATATTCAACCGAAAAAGAGCAAAAGCATATTGGCATACTAAAGTATGGTAATAATGTGCTAGAAGCGCTTCAAATTAGACCAGGGAACCTAGTAGGCTTTACGCCTAGCAGCGAATGGGAGTTTATTATAGACGATGAGCGTCTTTATTGTATGAAATCAAATGATATAGCTATTAAGTATGAACGTAAAGGACACGAAGAGGAATATAATCCGAGCTGGGCAAAAAGCAGTTGATGAATTAATTCGCGTTGCTGAAGAACAGATCATAACGGACACTGAAGATGACCTTTCAGCAGATAGACTTAAAAATGCCGCAGCCACTAAAAAGTTAGCGATCTTTGATGCGTTTGAAATACTAACACGCATAGACGAAGAAAGATCATTATTAGAAGGTGAGAATCAAGCGGCTAAAGCTAAATCATTTAAAGGCTTTGCAGAAGGTAGATCAAAATGAATTATACGCAGACATTATTTGAGGTTCTGCCTGATTATATAAGCAAGAAAGTTCTTAATAAAAAGAATAGGTATAAGCAATGGAAGTACGGCTACGACAAAGAAAGTGATGTTGTAGTTATAAGTAAAAACGGTGAGATTGGCGATGTGTATAGCATACAAAATCTTAAGATAGCTTTACCAAAAACATCTAGCCCGTATAAATTTAAAAAAGATACGTGGAGTCAAATGGATTACCCTAAAGAACTTGAAAAAATAAAGAGTGTATTTGAGTGGAATCAAATGCCTGAATACTTTAAAGAAAAATACTATGACTATATTGACGAAGAGTTTAAGCGCCGCGATGAAGGCTTTTCGTTTATTAACAAAGGCAATCCTACTTATATTACTGGCACTCATTACATGTACCTGCAGTGGTCTAAAATTGACGTGGGTGCTGCCGACTTCAGGGAATCAAACAGATTGTTTTTTATTTTCTGGGAAGCATGCAAAGCCGATCCACGCAGTTATGGAATGTGCTATCTCAAAAACAGACGCTCTGGTTTTTCTTTCATGGCATCAGGAGAGTTGGTTAATCAAGCAACAATATCTTCCGATTCACGGTTTGGAATATTGTCCAAATCTGGGGCCGATGCTAAAAAAATGTTCACAGATAAAGTTGTACCAATATCCGTCAACTATCCGTTTTTCTTTAAACCAATACAAGACGGGATGGACCGACCAAAAACAGAATTGGCATACAGAGTACCAGCGTCAAAACTCACGCGAAGAAAACTTGATCAGGGCCAAGGGCCGGAGGAACTCGAAGGGCTCGACACGACAATTGACTGGAAAAACACGGGTGATAACTCGTACGACGGGGAGAAATTAAAACTATTAGCTCACGATGAAAGCGGCAAATGGGAAAGACCTGACAATATATTAAACAACTGGCGAGTTACGAAAACAACCCTTAGATTAGGCTCTAGAATCGTAGGTAAGTGTATGATGGGCTCGACCTCAAACGCATTAGATAAAGGTGGAGCAAATTTCAAAAAACTATACGAGGATTCAGACGTTACTAAACGAAACCGCAATGGACAGACTAGCTCGGGATTATATTCTTTGTTCATACCTATGGAATGGAACTACGAAGGGTTCATTGATTCTTATGGAAACCCTGTCTTCGATACACCGCAAGAACAAGTTGAAGGCCCATATGGAGAAGTTATTGACCAAGGGGTTATAGAACATTGGCAAAACGAGGTTGATGGGCTTAAAAACGATCAAGACAGTTTAAATGAATACTATCGGCAGTTTCCGCGTACAGAGCAGCACGCATTTAGAGACGAAGCAAAAGAATCTTTATTTAATCTAACTAAGATTTACGAACAAATAGATTATAACGAAGAGGTTCAAAATGGAATGCAAGTTACGCAAGGTAATTTTCAATGGGAGAATGGGCAACAAGATAGCAATGTAATATTTGCGCCAAACACAAACGGAAGATTTAAGATATCTTGGGCGCCTCCTAAAAATTTACAAAATCGTGTAATAGTAAAGAATGGTGTTAAATATCCAGGTAATGAGCACGTTGGGGCGTTTGGCTGTGACTCATATGATATATCAGGAACAGTTGACAAAAGAGGTTCTAAGGGATCTTTGCATGGCTTGACAAAGTTTAGTATGGAAGACGCACCACCTAATATGTTTTTTTTAGAATATATAGCTAGACCTCAAACAGCTGAAATATTTTTTGAAGATGTACTTATGGCATTAGCATTCTATGGAATGCCTTTATTATGTGAAAACAACAAGCCTCGATTATTATATTATTTAAAACGAAGAGGTTACAGAGGGTTCTCAATGAACCGACCAGATAAGCTTTGGAATAAGCTTTCTGTTACAGAAAAAGATATAGGCGGTATACCAAACTCGTCTGAAGATATTAAGCAAGCACACGCTGCTGCAATTGAAAGTTATATAGAAAATTATATAGGGCAAGTCTCGGAAGGTGCGTATGGGGATATGTATATGCAGAAAACCTTAGAAGACTGGGCCGGATTTAATATAAACAATAGAACAAAGTTTGATGCAACAATTAGTTCAGGTTTAGCTATTATGGCTTGCAACAAAAACAGATATAGACCGTCTGCGGAAAGAGTTTTAAAATCTGTTCCGCTTGGGTTTAAAAAATATAACAATAAAGGATATAGTTCAAAAATAATACAATAAATGGTTAATACTAATTACAACAGCTCATTTCCCGATCAGGTGGTACCTAATGAGGAAAAGCAAACTTTAGAGTATGGCTTACAGGTTGCTAGAGCTATTGAAGGTGAATGGTTTAGAAATAACCGTGGTGGTGATAGGTTTACTGCAAATTTTCAACAATACCATACAAGAAGACTATATGCTAGAGGCGAACAATCTATACAAAAATATAAAGATGAATTATCTATTAATGGCGATTTATCTTATCTTAATTTAGATTGGAAGCCTGTACCTGTTATACCGAAGTTTGTTGACATTGTTGTTAACGGCATGACGAATAAAGGTTATTCTTTGAATGCATATGCACAAGACCCTTATTCTACTCAAAAAAGAACACAGTATACGCAAAACATTTTAACTGATATGTTTAGCGCAAACGAAATATTAGAAGCTAATAATGATTTTAATTCTAATTTCTTTTCTTCAGGTATGAATCAAGACACTCTTCCCTCTAATAAAGAGGAGGTAGAGTTACATATGCAGCTTAGCTATAAAGATGCTGTAGAAATTGCGCAAGAGGAAGTTATAAATAATGTATTAGACAATAATAAATACAGCTATATAGAAAAAAGAATTGTTGAAGATTTAGTTGTATTAGGAATTGGCGCTTCAAAAACTTCTTTTAATAAATCAGAAGGTGTAAAAATAGAATATGTTGACCCGGCTAATTTAGTTTATTCTTATACGGAAGACCCTAATTTTGATGATCTGTATTATGTTGGCGAAGTAAAACAAATTTTATTATCTGATTTAGCAAAACAATTTCCTTATCTTACTGAATCTGATTTAGCGGAAATACAAAAGTATCCTGGTAACAATGATTATTTAAGAAACTATTACGGGCAAAATGATAACAATACAATAAGCGTGTTGTATTTTGAATACAAAACTTTTAATAAGCAGGTTTTTAAAATAAAAGAAACAGATCAAGGTTTACAAAAAGCCTTAGAAAAACCTGACACATTTGATCCGCCTGCAAACGATAACTTTGAAAGAGTTGAAAGAACAATAGAAGTTTTATATAGTGGCGCTAAAATATTGGGCAAAGAAAAAATGTTATCTTGGCAAATGGCTGAAAACATGACACGACCTGTGTCAAATACAGCTAAAGTTAAAATGAACTATAGCATTGTAGCGCCTAAAATTTATAAAGGTAAAATAAATTCATTAGTTAGCAGAATGATAGGTTTTGCTGATATGATACAAATTACACATTTAAAGCTACAACAGGTAATGTCGCGGATTGTTCCGGACGGGGTTTATGTGGATGTCGACGGGCTTGCTGAAGTGGATTTAGGCAACGGAACAAATTACAATCCAGCAGAAGCATTAAACATGTATTTCCAAACGGGTAGCATAGTTGGGCGATCATTTACACAAGACGGTGATATGAACCCAGGCAAAGTGCCTATTCAGGAATTACAAACTTCAAATGGACAAGCTAAAATTAATTCATTAATAAATACGTATCAATACTATTTACAAATGATAAGGGATGCTACTGGATTAAATGAAGCTCGAGATGGTAGCCAACCTGATAAAGATGCTTTGGTAGGTTTGCAAAAATTGGCGGCTGCAAATAGTAATACTGCAACAAGGCATATTTTAAGATCAATGATGGCTATAACATTAGATACTTGCGAAAAAATATCTTTACGAGTTGGTGATGCTTTACAGTTTCCGTTAACCAAGCAAGCTTTAATAGACTCTATATCTATATATAACGTTGCTACTTTATCAGAACTAACTGATAAAAATATTTTTGATTTTGGTATATTTATGGAAATGGAGCCAGACGAAGAAGACAAGCAGGTGCTAGAAAAAAACATTCAAATAGCTTTGCAGGCTAATCAATTATATTTAGAAGACGTTATTGAAATACGCGATATTAAAAATATAAAATTAGCAAACAAGCTATTAAAACAAAAGCGTAAACAAAAGCAAGAGCAAGACCAAAAGGCTCAACAAGCAAATATACAAGCTCAGGCGCAAGCAAACGCTCAAACAGCAGAAAAAGCTGCATTAGCAGAAGCTCAAAAACAACAAGTAATAGCTGAAACTAAAATTCAAATTGAAAATAGCAAGTCACAGCTAGAAATACAAAAGCTTAGAGAAGAAGCTGCTATTAAAAAAGAATTAATGGCAGAAGAGTTTATGTATAATATTAAATTAGCGCAAGCACAATCTAAAGGCCAAAAAAATAAAGAAGCTTATAAAGAGGACAGAAAAGACGAGCGCACTAAAATACAAGCGACGCAGCAATCAGAATTAATTGATCAGCGTAAAAACGATACACTGCCAAAAAACTTTGAATCTGCTGGATTTGATGTACTAGGCGGTTTTGACTTAGGGCAATTTGAGCCTAAGTAATTTTTATTAATTTTATAATATTTTATCATGGCAGAAACAGTCACACAAGAGGGTGAATTTAAAGTTAAACCTCGAAAAATGAAAAAGCTTTCTGAGACACCTGAAACTATTAAAGTAGATTTGTCTCAAAAGCCGGAAGAAACTCAAGAAACAGGTGATACCATTAAGGTAGACCTCACCGAAAAACCAGAACAAGAAGATGCCGTTCAAGTCAGTACAGCAGATGAGAGCGATGCTCCTGTCGAAAAATCCGAAGACTCGCCAAGCAGCGAAGAAGTGGTTGAAGAAGTACGGGCCACCGAAGAAAAAGTAGAGGAAGCGCCTGTAATACAAGAAATAACAGAAGAAGAGGTTCAAGAGCAAACTGAAACTTTGCAAGAGCAAGTAGAAGAAGCTGTACAGGAGTCACAAGACACTGCGAACCCATTGCCAGAAAATATTCAAAAAGTTGTTGACTTTATGAATGAGACTGGTGGTACATTAGAAGATTATGTAAGATTAAACGCGGATTATTCTAATGTAGACAACAATACACTTTTGCGGGAATATTACCGCCAAAGCAAACCTCATTTAGATCCCGAAGATGTAAGTATTCTTTTAGAAGACTTTACATGGGATGAGGAACTAGATGACCAAAAAGATATACGTAAGAAAAAAATTGCGTATAAAGAAGAAGTTGCAAAAGCCAAAGGCTTTTTAGAAGGACTGAAAAATAAATATTACGACGAAATCAAGTTGAGACCCGGCGTAACTCAGGAACAACAAAAAGCAGTTGACTTTTTCAATCGATATAATGAAAATCAGCAAATTATGGAGCAACGCACTGAAGATTTTCAAAATCGTACAAAAACTTATTTCAACGACGATTTCAAAGGTTTTGATTTCAAACTCGGTGAAAAAAAGTTTAGATACGGGTTAAAAGATAATTCTTCAGTAGCAAACCAACAATCAGATATAAGTAACTTTATCAAGAAGTTCTTGAATAGCAAAGGTGAAGTGTCAGATTTAACTGGATATCATAAAGCTCTATATGTAGCTAACAACCCCGACCAAATTATAAATCATTTTTATGAACAAGGCAAGGCAGATGCAATAAAAGATATGGCGGCAAAAACTAAAAATATTAGTAATGAGCCGAGGCAATCTCAATCTGGCGATGTTTTTGTTAATGGTTTAAGAGTTAAGGCTGTTAGCGGCGCGGATTCTTCAAGACTTAAAATTAAAACAAAACGTTAAAACTTAAAATTAAAACAAAATGGCATTATCACCTTTGTTTGGCGAGTTGAAACCAACAGCCAAAAAACAAACCGGTACCGCTAACTATCTTGATTTTACAAGTGGTGCTGGTAATGACTTTTCTCAGCAATATCTACCTGAGATTTATGAAGCTGAAGTAGAGCGATACGGAAATCGTACGCTTTCTGGCTTTCTTCAAATGGTAGGAGCTGAGATGCCAATGACTTCTGATCAAGTTATTTGGAGCGAGCAAAACCGCTTGCATATCTCTTATAATGAATGTACAATTGCTTCTAGAACCGCTGGAACCGTTGTTATCCAAGATAATGATGGAACTGGTAGTATTGTAGGTGGAACCGGAAAACATCACGCTATTCGTAAGAATGCATTGATCGTTATTCTTAACCCTGCTACTGGTACTGAATCAAAAGCATTCGTTAGCGCCGCTACTGGCACAGAAATTACTGCACACCCTTTTGGAGCAACGCAATGGCCCGCTGATTTTGTCGCCTCGCCGTCACCTAATCTAAAAGTATTTGTGTTTGGTTCTGAATTTGGAAAAGGAACTTCTGGAATGGAAGGTTCTGTAGAGCCTGAGTTTACTCAGTTTAACAATTCGCCTATTATCATTAAAGATCGTTATAGCATTAACGGATCTGACACTGCTCAGATTGGATGGGTTGAAATTGCTACAGAAGACGGGACATCTGGATATTTGTGGTATTTAAAAGCTGAGTCTGAAACAAGACTACGCTATCAAGATTACTTAGAAATGACTATGGTTGAAGCTGAAAAAGCTGACACTACACTAGCTGGCATCTCTGCAAACTCGCAAGGTGTTAAGGGTACACAAGGTCTTTTCTCTGCAATTACTGAGCGCGGAAATGTTTATGGAGGCTTCCCGGCAACTCTAGATTCTTTTGATGAAATTCTTAAAAATCTAGACGGTCAAGGTGCTATTGAAGAAAACATGCTTTTCTTAGATCGTACTACAAATCTAGCCTTTGACGACATGCTTGCTGATCTTTCTTTAGGCACTGCCGGAGGTACTGCTTATGGACTATTTGAAAACTCTGCTGAAATGGCTTTGAATCTTGGATTTACTGGCTTCCGTAGAGGTTCTTATGATTTCTATAAGACTGACTGGAAATACTTAAATGACGCTTCAACTCGAGGTTTTGATGATAGCTTTTCTGGTACATCAGAAGACGCAATTGATGGTGTCCTTATTCCAGCTGGTACTTCAACTGTATATGACCAAATTCTTGGTACTAATATTCGACGACCATTCCTTCACGTACGTTACCGTGCTTCAGAAGCCGATGATCGAAGAATGAAGACTTGGATTACAGGTTCAGTAGGTGGAGCGTTTACTTCAAGCGAAGATGCAATGAATGTACACTTCTTGTCAGAAAGATGTTTGTGTGTTCAAGGCGCTAATAACTTCGTGCTATTGAAAAAAGCGTAACATTATCCTTTTAAAAATTACCCTCGTTTAATTACGGGGGTAGTTTTTATTTTTATTAAAACTTTTATTATATTATATCATGGCAAAAAAAGAAAAAGTAGCTACAGCTACACCAAAGTGGGAAATTAAAGATAGACATTACTATTTAATTAATGCTTCCCCATTAACATATACAATTCCTTCTAGACATTCAAAGTATACTTCATTACTTTGGTTTGATCCTGAAACAAATAAGCAAAGAGAGCTCAGATATGCTACTAATCAATCTTCACCTTTTGTAGATGAACAAAAAGGCGAAGCTACTTTAGGGCACATAATGTTTAAAAACGGTCATTTATTTGTACCTAGACAACAACAAGTGCTACAAAAGCTTCTCTCGCTATATCACCCATCATTAAATAAAAGATATACAGAGCATGATGCCGAGGTTGAAGCAATTGATGAGGTTGACAATATCGAAATTGAATTAGAAGCGCTTAATGCTGCGATGAGCATGGACATTGATATGGCAGAAGCTATTGTTCGTGTTGAAACAGGCAGTAGCGTTTCAAGCATGAGTTCAAAAGAAATAAAAAGAGATTTGCTTTTGTTTGCTAAAAGAAACCCTAGTTTGTTTTTAGATTTAGCAAATGATGAGAATGTTCAGCTTCGTAATTTTGCAATTAAAGCTAAAGAGGCTAATATTATAAATCTTTCACAAGACCAAAGAGTCTTTTCGTGGGCTTCAAATGATAAAAAACTTATGACAGTACCATTTGATGAAAACCCATATTCAGCTTTTGCTGCCTTCTTGCAAACAGATGAAGGCGTAGAAGTTTACAAATCAATAGAAAAAAAGTTTGCATAACGCGTAATATTAATACGGAGCAGTAGCGTTATGTTGCTGCTCCTTATTACAATATAGATATGGCGATAAACGTAAATACAGTATACAGAACAGTTCTTTTAATACTTAATAAAGAACAGAGAGGTTATATGACGCCTGATGAGTTTAATGCGGTAGCAAACCAAGTACAACGCCAAATTTTTGATAATTACTGTGAAGAATTAAATATTCAAACAAGACTTAATAAAGTATACGACACTTTAGCTAATAAAACTGAGGATGTTTATACTAAATTAGAGCCATTTTATGATTACGTAAGAGTATTTAAAAATTCAGTAGATCCAACCAATAATAGTGTATTTTTATTAAGTAATACTGATGGAAATGATAATTCTATTCTTGAAAATTTTTATAAGGAAGAGTCTTTAGCCGCTGTAAATAGACAGCAGGACAATAATGATAAAGATAGAATTGATCTTGCAGCTGCGTTTGGTTCGCCTTTAATTCAAAAAGTAACAAGAAGAGAATTTTACTCTACACTACAGTCCCCGCTTGCACAACCTACAAAAGATTTTCCTATATATTGTTTTTTATCAGAAGATACAATAAAAGTTTTACCAGAAAGTATTGACACCATAGATATGGAATATTTAACATATCCATCTGCTCCAATTTGGGCATATAACCAAAATCCAACTACTGGTGTTTTTGAATATTCTGCTAATAGCTCAAATAATTTTAAATTAAGCGATTCTGAGTTTTCAGATGTTGTGCTAAAAATACTTGCATACTCGGGTATTATAATTAAAGATCCTTTAGTTATACAAGCAGCTGCAAATGAAATTAACAAACAAGAGCAAACTGAAAAAATTTAATAAATGGCGCTTATAAAAGAAACAAACGAACAATATTACGCAGGTCAGCAAGCAGTTCATGTTGTTACAGCAGCAAGTCAATTTATATCTACATTTGATACTGTATTAAAGCTTTATAGTACAGATTCCTGGGCGCCTTCTGATGAAGATTATAATAAAAACAATTTTACATTAGAATTTAGTGTTAATAATACAACATTTACTGATGTTAATATTGAATATTCAGTTGAAGGTGGAAAAAATTCAAATATATTTGTAAAAACAGTTAACAACTGGGATGTTGGCTATTACAGAATTACATTAAAAGAAAAGCAATACGGTAATTATAGATATACATCTATAACAGATGTAATTAATAATTTTTATTTTAGTTATGTTGGCTTTGATAGGCTTTTACCTTCGGCTAAAAAAAATGAAATAGCTTTTCATGCTAAACGAGCACTCCAAGAGTTCAGCTATGATGTTTTAAAAAGCATTAAAAAACAAGAACTTACTATTCCTAATAACTTAACTGTACCTATACCACAAGATTATGTTAATTACGTAAAAGCGTCATGGGTTGATGATTTAGGCGTTATACATATTATATACCCCACGCGTCTAACTTCAAACCCTACAGAAGTTCCTGTGCAAGATGGCGAAGGGGTGCCAACACAAGATAGTTATGGCGAAAACATAACAGCAACTTCAATTACTGAAGAAAATTGGAGTGAAGCTGATATGAAAAAAATAACAGGGGGATATGATGAGCAATTTACGGACGCTAGCATTGATAATTTTACATATAATCGCGTAGGTGTAGGACAAAGATATGGCGCTAATCCTGAAACAACACAACTTAACGGTTTTTTTACAATAAATGAAAGAGAAGGTAAACTTTCGTTTTCAAGCGATCTTGTTGATAAGGTAATAATATTAGAATATATTTCAGACGGGCTTGCTTATGATGCAGATATGCAAATTCCTAAACTAGCTGAAGATGCTATTTATTCATATATATTGTACGCAATTGCGTCGTCTAAAAATAACTTGCCCGAGTATATAATCAATAGATTAAGAAAGGAAAAAAGAGCTAAAATACGTAATGCTAAAATAAGATTATCTAATATTAAATTAGAAGAAATTACACAGGTATTTAGAAATAAATCAAAAATAATTAAGCATTAATGCCAAAATTAAATAATAATTTTCTGAAAGGCAAGATGAATCTTGACCTTGACGATAAAATAATACCTAAAGGAGAGTATAGAGAGGCTGGTAATATTTCTGTTACTAAATCAGAAGGCAGCGATTCAGGTACAGTTGAGCAATTAAAAGGGTTTGAAAAAATAACAAATTTTTCTTCAGATAGCTCTTTAGACGGCTCTGCTGTTATTGGCGCATATTTTGATAATAATAAAAAAAGAATTATATTTTTTACAACAGATTTTCAAATACCATCAGATCAATACGATTCTATAAATAAAGTTTTTTACCCTGGATTTGACAATCTACCAGGGCAACCTGGGGGTATACTAATGGCGCCCTCGACAGCATTATGTTCTATATATTGTTGGGAAAAAGGTTCTGCTACTGCAGCTAAAATAGTTACGGGGAGTTTTTTAAATTTTTCTATAACACACCCAATAAATAATATAAATATTATAGAAGATCAATTATTTTGGACTGACAACTTAAATCAGCCCAGAAAAATAAACATATCCACAGCTAAAACAACTCCAACTTTTTATAACGCAGAACATAAAATATCTGTAGCTAAATTTGCCCCTGTATTTGCACCCATGCTGCTGGACTACACTTATAGTTCCGCTGGGGTTCCTGACGGTGCGTTTTCAGACGTTTCAAGTATGAATGAATCCGCCGCCGCGTCTATAGATAAAGATTATTTAAAAGAAAAATTTGTAAGGTTTTCGTATAGATTTAGATTTTCTGACGGAGAATATTCTACAATGGCTCCGTTTACAAATACGTGCTTTGTGCCAAAGTCGGCTTTAATTGGCACCGATGAAGAAAAAGAAATAGCTGAGAGCGGAGAGGTTTCTTTTTATGATACAACTAGCGGACAAGAAAAAGGTATGATTAATAAAATTAATCAAATAGATATTTATATTAAAATGCCTTCACAACAGCCCGTTTATGATTACGATATTACTGGTTTAGAAATACTATATAAACAATCCGATGAGCAATCTGTAAAGTCGCTAGAGCTGGTTAATTTAGCAGGGGGTAGCGAAAATATGCCATCAGATGGTATGTATAAATATGTATACAATTCTATACTTCCTACAAAAACATTACCTGAAAAACAAATTACAAGAGTTTACGATAATGTGCCATACAGAGCTGAAACTCAAGAAATGTCAGGCAATAGAATAATGTATGGCAACTTTCAACAGGATAGAGACTTAATAAAAACCAACGGTGTAGCGGGCTTAAATTATGTAGCTAACTATAATGTAAAGTATAATGATTCTGCAATTACTAGAGAAGCTGATTATGCAATACACAAGGAGTATCCGCTGCATAGTATAAAATCAAGAAGATCTTACCAAATAGGTGTAGTTTTAGCTGATAAATACGGCAGACAATCGCCTGTATTGCTGTCCACAACTGGAGCGCATTCTGTTTATGTTCCTGCTAGAGATGAAGACTTTTATAATTATTTTTGGAATACTATCGCATCAGGCAGTAATGGTAATGCTGATTATTGTGGAGATGCATTAGAATGTATATTTAACCAACCTATTCAAGAGCCTTATGCTTCACCTACAATATTAACGCTACCCGGCACAACTACCGCGCCTGGAGCAAACTGGTCAACTGCCGTTTCGCAGGCAACGCCATCTTCAACTACTATTGCTGAAAGATTAACAATAACTAATGGCAACGCAACCACTGAGTTTGCTGTTGGTAGATATTTAAAGGGTCAAAGCAAAGACTTTGTAGGGCCTATTACTTCTTCTACATATGATGGCACAAATACGGTAATTGAAATATTGCACGGGCTGGACGATGATCAACAAATATCCGGGGTATATCATAATCTTTCGCCTCAGTCAGATGACACTGATTTGTTTGCTTACGATATAAACCCATACGGATGGTATTCTTATAGAATTGTTGTAAAACAAAATCAACAAGAATATTATAATGTATATACCCCTGGTATTATTGATGTAGAAAATGAAAATGGTGAATTTAAAAGCTATGTCCAAACAGGTGTTGGTGGAAACATAAATAAAATACCAAGAGATCCACTAGCTGATGATATTCAAGAATTAAACTTAGGTACTTCATCTGTTAATGTTTTTCCAAAAGTTATAAGGCTGGCCGATACTCCAAGCCCAGTAGACGGAAACTCGGACAGTGATCTAATGAGTATTCTTAATATAGGCACCGCTAGGCAACAGGATTTGGTTAATGCAAATGATATACCATCTGCATTTTTGTATGAAGCTAATAAAAATATGTTAGTTTCGCAAATACCGTATAAGGTTAGCACAACTGGAATGGGAGTTCAGGTTAGTCAAGCTGATTTAAAAGGCACTGACATTTCTTTTCCTATAAGATCATCGACTACTCCCCCAACTGTAAATGAGGTTGTAGTTGGTAAAACAGATTTTACGGTTACGGTCAAAGGAGTTGATTTATCTTCAACCGGATCAAACGAAATAGCGGTTGGTGATTATTTAAAAGGAAGATCTACCGATTTAGTAAAAGTCGAATCAATTGTAGTTACTACAGTTCCCGATACTGTTATTACATGTGATAATTTTGTAAGCGAAGAAGAATATAATGTTAATACCACTGAAGCAATTAGTATTAAAAAATATTCATACGCATTAGACCCAGTGCTTCATGCTTTTGAAACAGAGCCCTTTGAGTCTGTGTTAGATATATATTATGAAACTTCTACAAGTGACTATGTACATGAACTAAATGAGCTTTCTGATGTAGTTACAGAGCCTTCATATGCTTTATTTACTAAAGACGCTACTACAGACTTTAAGGAAAATGTAGATTATACAATAGCTGGAACATATGTGGGAGAAGTTAAAATATATGATACTAAAAACAATTTATTAGTCCCGGCTCCTGCTGGAATTATTAATAGCTTAAATTTAAACAGCGTAACAAATAGTTCAGGGGCTACAGTTACTAGTGATTTTGAGTTTGAAGCAGTATCTACTGGTTTTAAAATAAAAACATTAACTAACAAAACATTTACAGCCGACCTAGGTCCAGCTAATTATACTTTTAATTTTGATGTTATTTATAACACTACAGAAACTCTTCCGGGCTTAACAGCAAGCACAAGTTTAACAAATGTAGCTCCTTCAATTACAAGCTCTAATCAATTTACATTACCCGGTCAGTCTCCTCCAATGACGGTATTAGACCACGCCGTAACAGGTGTTAATGGTTCAATTATAAACCAAACAGAAGATATAGTTTTTGAACTTGACCCACCTTTTTATTATAATAAACAGCGTACTGCAGTAGCAAATACATATTTAGAAATTCATAGAGACACTGGCCATATAATTGCAGGTAATACTATTCCTACAGGTAGTTATAATTTTAGAGTTATTATTAAAGACGCAAACGGAAGCTCCTTTAGCAGTAGCGCTTTTCGAGATTGTACTTTAACAGTTAGCGGAGATAATTATATTAGCACAACAGAACTTACTCAGCCAACAGAAAGAGGCGGGGATGGTTGTAATGGTATATTTCCAAATGTTAGCTATTGTACAGATTGGAGCTCTAGATTTAGTAGATGCGACGGAGCTTACATAAATTATGGCGCTGATTTAGGTGATTACAATGGATTTGGGCTAGGTTTTGCTGTGGTTAGAGTATCGCAGAACAAAGGCGGGAATGGTAATCAATCTTATTCTTTTGCATCTTCATCCGTAGAGCCGTTAGCTGCTAATATAGTTACCTTGCCAACTGATATACAAATAAACTATTGCCAATTTGGAGGAGGATCAGATTTTGCATCTGGTCAAAAAAATTCTACAAGATATCAATTTAGAGTTAATAAAGGATCAATACTATCTCCGGTATCAGATTTTGAAGTGGAAGTTACTGATAGAGGCGACAAAACACCTATTTTTCAAAATTATGATTATAATGTAACTAATGCTGGCGGTCAAGGGTTTCCTGTATATAATGCTAGTGGCAGTGTGGTCGATAGAATAGGTGTAACAACCGGAGCTTTAAGTGTTGGTAATAATATATTATTAGATACTGGAAAAAATATAATTGTAGGTACAGCAACTTACAGGGTATTAAGCGAATTTAAAATCGGCACAATAAATAATAATTCTTCATTTGTGTTAAATAGAGTATGGTACGTAAGAGTGCCTTAAAAAGTGTAAAAATATAAAGTATGCCAGCTACAGTAAAAGTAAAATATTTTAATACTTTCATATTAAGAAAAGACACTAGCGGAACAACACCGCCTAATAACACTAAGGGGTGGCATATAGAAGAATCTAGAATTAAAGGCGCTTTTAATGGTAAATCTGTAATTTTTGGCGTTAAAGCATATGCTACTAACGAAAGATATGCAAGACTTCAAAGAGAAAATGCCATTATATACTCTGGCGTAATAAACTCTAGAACAGATGTTAACGAAACAAATCAATTTAGCTCAGGCGAAAAAATAACTAGAGCTGTTGATAAAAACAATGGGTCTATACAAAAGTTATATGCAGAAGATACTAACTTAATTATATTTCAAGAAAGAAAAGTTAGTCAAGCGCTTATAGATAAAGACGCTATATATACGGCTGAAGGTACAGGACTTACATCTACAGGAAAGCAAGTTATAGGCCAAGTTGTTTCTTATGCAGGCGAATGGGGTATATCAAAAGTGCCGGAATCGTTTGCAGTGCATGGTACAAGAAAATACTTTGTTGATACTAACTCAGGTGATGTATTAAGATTATCAAGAGATGGCGTAACGCCTATATCAAGCTATGGTATGCGTGACTTTTTTAGAGACAATCTTAAAAACGCAACCCGAACTGGTAATAAAATTGTTGGTTATTGGGATAACCACCATGATAAGTATGTAATTTCAATGCAGGAAGATCCTGTATTAAACTCTTCTACCAACAGGCCGACAGCTGGATCTTTTTCAACTATAGACGCAGGTAACACTTTTCAAGCGCCTTTAGTTAGTGACCCTACTAAAACTACTGATGCAGGTGGTATATTTTGTACTGTTGGATTTGATGATTCAGTTAAAGGGTGGGTTTCTTTTTACGGATTTATGCCATCATTTGCAGGCAGCCTTGACAACGAAGTATATAGTTTTAGTGCTTATAAAGGAGGCTTTTCAGGACAAAATATAGGATTTGATTTATACAAGCATTATATATCTGGTGATTATAATAAATTTTACGAAGAAGGCTTAGCAAATTCAGAGTTTGAGCAGGTTTCAAAAAGTTTTATAACTACAATATTCAACGAGTCGCCTATTCAAACTAAAAACTTTAATACAATATCATATACTGGAACTGATTACTGGAAAGTAAATAATGTAACAACTGATATTGTAAATTCACAAAATACAGAGCCAGGGGCTGTAATGCAAATCGAAGCATACCCATCTGGTCAATACGCTAACCCTATAACTGGTAATGTGGAGTTTTCAGGGTTTAATAAAAAAGACGGCGGCTACTATGCAAACATAGTTAACTCTTCAGGGTTTTCACAGCCTTATGATACAGGGGTTGTACTAGAAAGAGTATCGGTTACCGGTGTAAAAGGTAAAACCGCTAAGGTAAGATTTGAAACAAAAACAGATACAACAGATATTAGGCAAACATTTAAAGAGTTGTTTACTGTTGGCACAGAAGTAATTTAAAAAATATGGCAGCACCACTATTAATGGGAATATCGGCCGGGGTACAAATCTTGGGCGGGTTATTTGGAAGTTCAGCGGCTAAGAAAAGAGCTAGAAACGCACAGAAGGAAATTGACAGATTGGATACAGAAATGAAAAATTTTGAAGATTCAAGACAAGAAGTTGTTAATCCTTATGAAAGCTTCACTGGTATGGAAACACAGGTTACTAATCCATATCAAAACATGCAAGTTGCTACACAAGCTGCGGAAATGCAAGCAGAAGAAACCGACATGGCGTTGGCAAGTACATTAGATACTTTAGTAGCTACTGGCGCGGGTGCCTCAGGAGCCACTGCGCTAGCCCAGGCGGCCGCAAAAAGCAAACAGGGTATATCATCTAGTATTGAAAAACAAGAGGCTGATAACGCGAAATTACGAGCGCAAGGCGAGGTGCAAAAACAAGCACAGGTAATGGATATAATGAAGTTACAAGCTGCCGGTAAACAATTTGAATTTCAAGCACAAGAAACTAGAGACGTAGCTAAGTTAGACCGAATGGCTGGACAAATTGATCAACAAAGAGCAATAGCAGCAGGTGCTGCAGAGGCAGGGGCGGCAGCAACATCTGGCATGATGTCAGGGCTTGGTAGTTTAGCAGGTGCTGCAATAGGAAATTACGATAAACTTTTTTAAAGGCGCCGTCAATAAGCCCTCCATCAAACTTAGCAGATACTTTTAAAGTAACAAATCCTTTATTTGTATAATAAAAAATTATGAGTTATAAAAATCCAAAAATAATAGTAGACAGATCTGCGCAAATATTGCAGCAAGGTTTTCAACAGTTTGGCGAAAATGTGCTAAGTGGTATTGATAAATATGTAGCTACTATAAAAGAACAGCAAAAGACTAAAAATATGCTTGATATAGCTCATGTAGAAGCATATGGTGATTTATCAAAAGAAATACCAGAATCTTTAACAGCTAGAGAAGATATATTAAATTTAATAAATGAGTCTTTAGATGCAACTAAAAATGCAAATTACGAACTAAACACGAATCTTGGTTTAGACAAAGAAAGAAGACAAGAGCTTTTAAAAACTATTTCTGACCAAAAAATATTTAGAGATCACGTAAAAAACGTAGTGCCTGAATTTGAAGGCGGCGTTAAACTTTGGATGGACACTCCTGCATCAAGTGTAGGCTTTAACAACTGGGTTAGCGGCAACACTAATGACGAAGTTGCAAATAATACTTTTATTTTAAATGCAATGTCTGATCGCATTCCTGGAGCTAAAGCTAACTTTGTAAGAAATGGCAATAGCCTTGTATTAAATACATCCGGCAATATTGCAGGTACTGGTATAAATGCTTCACTAAATATGGATTCATACATGAAAATGGTTAATGATGGGCAGGATATTGTGAATGATGCTCCCCAAACCACGAAAGAAATAATTGAATCTACTAATAAAATATTAAAAAACGACAAAGGGGCTTTGCTCCCAAAATACTTAGGAGGTGCACGGACTATACCGGTTGGTAATGGGTTAGAAAGAACTGACCAAATTGTAAATGGTGAAGCTATATTAGAATCTATTGGTATAACAGTTAGCAATAAAGTAAAAAGCTATGTAGATAGCCCTTCATTAATTGGTGGTTATTGGAATTATACTTTAGGCAATTGGGATAATAATAAGTGGGTTGATGCTGATAAGTCTGACATGGATAAGCTAGCAGATGATATGGCTACCCAGCAAGCGGCTAAAGTGTTAGAAACTATGGGTATAGAATATGACGAAAAATCTAATCAATATTTTATGCGTGGAGCAACCACTAAAAAGGCAAAAGATCAAAAAGAAAATATTCCCGATACATTTGTTGGGGAAGTGTTTGAAGGCATTCAAAATGATCCAGCATATATGTATTCATCTGCAACTGGATATCAAAGTAAGTGGGACGCAAATAATAAAACGTTTACTATTTTACAAGAATACGAGGACCCAGATACAAACGAAATAAAAACGGTGCCTAGAACATACGACTTTAATAAGCCTGCTGATTTATCTTTTATTTATAACTTAATATTAGAATCACAATTTGGAGCTAAAGGCGGTCAAGCTGGAGCTAAAGAATTTAGGCAAATGAAAAAATTAGTTGATGAGATTGTTAATAATATAAATGAAGAAAATGAATTTGCTACTCCAGCGGACCCAGCATTTTCATTTGATGAGGGTACAGCAACTGTACCAGGAGACTATAGAGATCTTATTACGCCACCAAAAAGATAAACAAATATTTAATCATGATTGAAATATACATTGTAGACGGTAGAGAATTTAAAGTTCACTCGTCTCGAAAAGAGGAGTTTCTTCAGAAATATCCTAATGCCCTGCTAAAACAAATTGAAGCGGGAAAGACATCTCCCACAGCACCGGGTGCGGTTGTGGAGGAAACTGTAGCACCCGCAAGTCAGAGTACGGATTTAGATTTGGTAAATACTTCATCGGGGTTAACGCCGGGTGAGCAATTATCACAACAAGATTTATTAGGAAGAGAAGCTGTTGCTGGAGCTCTAAGCAATGTACCGGGTGGTATTCCTATTGGCCCTAAAGGTGTTTCAAAACTTGCTGGTATTACAAAGTTTTTTGCGGAAACCGCGCCTGGCCTTGTAGATGGTCTTGAAAGATATACCGCAGGGTTAGATTTGCGTAACGCAACTAGACTTATTGGTGGGTTAGCTCAAAAAGATCCTAAAAAATTGGCTGAGTTTCAAACACAATTTGAAGCAAGGGGTGAAGGTATTGATTTTAGCGAGCTATACAAATTAAGTGATGATTTAGGAAAATTACAATTAAAGTATTACGATGACGATGGTCAACAATTAGAGCTTGATCAACTTGTTTCTAAAGGTAGATATAGTGATGCTGCTAAATTTGCTATTGATCAAGCTATAGGCGCAGCGCCTTCGCTTGCAATAACATATGCTTTTCCTTTATTAGGAGGAGCAATATTAGGTATGTCTACTGCTGGAAAAGAATTTGAAACAGCACTAAAAGAAAGACCTGATGCAACACTTGGGGATATATATAAGGCTGCTACTGCTAAAGGTTTTACTGAATTTGGCACTGAATGGACTGGGGGTAAATTATTTAGAGGATTAAATGCTCTTGACAAAGCGGGTGTTGGCAAAACAGCCGTTAAAAAATTTACAGGTAGTTATATAAAAGAATTTTTATCAAAAATTGGGCTTGGTTTTTTAGCCGAAGGTGGAACTGAAGGTTTTACCGATACTTTTCAACAAGCCGCAGACCAGCTAATATATGGCGATGAAAAAGATTTTACAGATTACTGGAGAGGATTTGTAAATAATGCCGCTATAGGGGGGTTATTAGGAGGGCCTGTATCTGGAGTTACGGGTGTTGCTCAAATGGCTAAAACAAAACAAGAAAAAGATGCCTTATATCAATATATTGCACCTAATAAAGCCAAACAAGAAATAGCTAACCTTAATATAAAGCTTGCTAATGCTAAACAAACACTTGAAAAGTTACCAGACGGGCCTAAAAAAGAAGCTCAACAAATACTTGTAAATAATCTTCAGCAAGATGTTTCAAACAAAAAGAAGATTATAAATGATAAGTTTGATTCTTTAAGTAAACAAGAACTTCGTAATTATGCTGATAACCTAAACGCTATTGATAATAATATTAGTATTGTAAAGGATGGTAGATATAGCGAAGAACAGCAACAAAGCGCAAAACAAAAAGTATTAAATGCTTTTAAAGCAAATGACAATATAATAGGTGATACAGATTTTTACGATCCTACCGTTGAAAACACTATTAAAGAAGTTTTAGATGCTAGCTCTTTAATTGAAGAAAGATTTGAAAGAGCTAAAGGTATTTTACCAGAAGATGTTGATATTCAAAAAGTAACAACTAAACAAGCAGAAGGAATCGAAGGCATGGACCCTGAAGCTGATGCTATGTTTTTAAAAGAAGGCGGTGTAGATGGTAAAGATATAATTTATATTAATACAGAGGTTGCGGCTGCCGCGGGGCAAACAAATGTTATAGGGCACGAACTATTGCACTATTTAATGTCTAGAGCTTTTAAAACAGACAACGCTTCAATGAAGTCTCTTGTTGATGATTTTAAAACATATTTAGAAAAAAATCACCCTGAAATATATAAATCTGTTCAAACTAGAATTGATCAATTTTATTCTGACCCAAAAACTGGTAGAATAAAAGAAGGTGCTTTGGAAGAATATATGAATGTTTTTTCAGATTTGGTTGATAAAAAGAAAATATCTGTAAATGAAGGTCTAATTACTAAAGCAAAAAATTCACTTAAAAGATTTTATAATGGATTAGGCTTTGGAAGTATTGAACTAAATGTAGGTGAGGACGTATTTAACTTTATTAGAAATTATAATAAAAATATAAATTCTAAAAATAAAATATTACAAAGAAGAGGCTTACTTGTTAATTTAAAAAGTAAAGTATTAAAAGACGCAGACCCTGTTCAAGTTGCCAAATTTAGTAAACAAGCTCAAAAAATACTTAAAGACGCAAAGCCTATATTTGCAAGTGACCTATCGCCGTTTGATCAATATGATTTTGTGCAGGTTGCAGCTAACGCGATGTTCCCAGATGTTGCGAATCAAGATAAAGTGAAATCAGGTCAGTTTAGTACGTATGAAGCATTGTCAGCAGATCAAAAGCTAAAGCTAATTGAAGACTTGCTTAAAAAAGGAGGATTACAACCTAAGTTTAGTAGGAGCGTATCGCCTGATAAAAAAGATCTTAAAAGTATATTTGATAAGTTTGTGCAAACGCCAGAAGGCAAAACAAAATACAAAACCTTAGACGCTTTTAAAAAATCTGAAGATTATCTTGATGCATATAATGAAATTTTAGAAGGCGACCCTATGGGTAAATATGTAAGAGGCCTTGTTAATGCTGACGACAATCTTGGCTCGCTTGACGAAGACATAAAAAAACAAGCTATAATAAAAATTAAAGATGTTATAGTTGAAAGATTTATAAAGAATTTTGACCCAGCTAAAAACGAAAGTTTATTTGGATATTTGTTTGGAACAAAGCCTATAGTTGATTTTGCGCTTCGTGATGTTAAAAAAGAATATGCTAAGCGAATTAAAACTATATCTACAGATGTTGAAACAGAAGGCAGAGGCTTTGAGGCAGTAGACACAGAGTCCGCGCAAATAGAAGAAATTGTAGATAGGAATCTAACAGAAGAACAACAAACTTTTGAATCACAGCTAAAGTCTACACTTACTGTTGGCGGTCAACCGTTTATTACACCTGAGCTTGCACAAGAAATTAGAACAGCGGCTTATGAAACTTTTGAAGGTGATTTGCCGCCTATAGATAGCCGCGATTTTAGAAAGTTTGTTACTGACTCATATAAGAAAAAGCTTATGCCTATAATTAAAAAGGCGTTAGGCAATAAAAAGAAGTTAGCAGATTTTGTTGTAGAAAATAAACAGGACTTATTAGAAGGTATACCTATTTCTTATTGGGTGCAGATTGAAAGATTGTTACCTGATACACAAAAGATTTTTACTAAGTATGTTAAAAGATTAACCACGCAAGCAGAAATAGATAAGTATACTGCTCTTGGTAGAGTATATACAGAAAATGATGCTGATGGCCCTGAGCTTTATCAGTTATTAAATCCTACTGATGCACAGATACAAGCGTTTTTTACTGGCCCCGTAGGTGATCAGCCAATGTCAGATATTCTTGGCTACACCGTTTCTCCCTCAACACTAGCCGCTAGAAAGTCAGAGCTGGGAGCTAATATAGGTTTACAAACAGCATCAGACGCAACGCCTGGTGTAATTCAAACAAAACCTTATACAGAGCAGGAAGCAGCTAAAATAGCTTTAAAAGTAAATAGAGATTTACGTCAAAAGTTTTCTTTATCAGGAAGAAATGTAAGGGCAATAGATAGCGCCGAACTTGTTGGATATATAAAAGATGGTCTTCCTAATTCTGAGATTGCATCGAAGTTAGCGGTACCTGAAAGTTATGTTGAAGCAATGGTTGACAGGCTAAAAAGTGAGTTTCCTGCAAATGGCAATAAACAATATGGCCAAGACCAAATAGAATATATAAACGACAATCAGTTTAATTTAATTTCTGTAATAGATGGTATTGCTACAGTTTCCGGTGGGCTAACATTAAATTTAATAAATGAAAACGGTAGCTTAACACCAAACGGTCAAAAATATGTTGATCAACAAGTTGACTTTGCGTTAAACTATATACAAAACGCAACAGAAGGCGAACAATTTCAAAGATTTGTTGATTTTATAACATTTGAAGGTAGAAATATACGTCAAGGATCTATGTATTTTACAACCAACCAACAGGCTTGGGATAATGTGTATAGCAAAGTAATTGAAAAAACACCTGAATTTGAAGGCATATTTAAAATAAAAAACGGTAGAATTTATATTGGTGAAGGCCAAATAACGGCTATGAAAGACCCTACTAATAAAGATTTTAGAATGGGTGTTGAAGAGTTCAAGCCAGAGTTTGATATTCAATCTAAAAAAGCATTAGAGTATTTTAAGTCTAGAATTGATTATCTTAAAAGCATAGGTGATATTGATATGGCAAGAACATATCTACAGCTAGAAACTGGAGATATGCGAACAGCTTTAAAATTATTGGGTACTGTTTCTTATATTGAAAAAGGTAATTTTGATAATTTAGTATACGAACACATGACGCCATCATCTTTGCTAGCACGTATGGCTATGTCATATTTAATTAGTGATAAACTAATAAGCAGAGACTTACTTTTTGAAAAGCTAGAAAACAGCAAGGTAGCATTAGTTTCAAAGCAAACAGATAATGAGCTAACCGCTTTAGGTTATAAAGAAGTTGGCGAAGAATCAACTCGGTACGATAAGACAGGTATAAAAGAAAGGTTAACACCATTAGAACCAAAAGAAATAACTCAAAAGCTTAGCAAAAGCGCAGCACCTGAGTTTAATAAAATGATTGCGCGAGCAACTGGGTTTGGTACACGTGAACAAATATCTGACAAAGTTGCTACAATGCTAGGTAAAAACAAAGGCCGATTCAGATTCTTCATACCGCCCTCAGCCGATGATTTTGCGGGTCTTATGTACTATATGGTTGGAAAAGGCAAGCAGGGTAATGATGATTTAAAGTTTTTAAAAGAAAACTTATTTGACCCGTTTGGTAGAGCAATAAGAAAGTTTGATTCGGCAAAACAAAAACGTTTAGCAGACTTTAGAGAACTTAAAAAGTTAATACGCAGAACACCTAGTCGTCTTTCAAAGAAAAACGAAACAGGATTTACAAACGAGGATTCAGTAAGAATATATATATGGAATAGCTTAGGCTATACAATTCCTGGTATGCAAAAGAAAGACATTGCGCCTCACGTAAAGCTTGTTAAAGGTAATGAAGATCTATTGGCATTCGCTCAAAATGTGCAAGGTATATCTATTATGGGTTATCCTGAACCTGATAATGGTTGGGACGCCGGTTCAATGACTACTGATCTTTTAACGTATGTAAACAAAACTGAAAGATCTGAGTACTTAAAGCCATGGCAAGCAGCTAAAGACGCTTTCTTTACCGACAAAACAATGAATAAGTTAAAGGCTGCATTTGGAGAAAGCTATACCGAAGCATTGGAGGATATTCTTTACAGAATGGAGACTGGTAGAAGAAGACCAGCTGGAGCAAATAAACTTACAAATTCTTTAATAAACTGGGTTAATGATTCTGTTGGTGCTATTATGTTCTTTAACTCAAGGTCAGCATTATTGCAGCAGCTATCAATGGTTAACTTTATAAACTTTAGCGATAATAATCCGTTGTCTGCGGGTGCAGCATTTGCAAATCAACCACAGTTTTGGAAAGACTATACGTTCTTATTCAACTCTGATTTTCTTAAGCAAAGACGATCAGGATTAAAAACAGATGTAAATGCAGACGAAATTGCTAAGGCAGCAGAGTCGGGTACAAATCCTGTCCGGTCTGTGATAGCATCGGTACTTAAGAAAGGATTCCTACCAACACAGCTTGCTGACTCGCATGCAATTGCTATGGGAGGCGCCTCATTTTATCGCAATAGATTAAAGCGATACATAAAAGAGGGTATGACAGAGCAAGAGGCAACTGATAAAGCATTTTTAGATTTTCAGGAAGTTGCTGAAGAAACACAACAATCATCAAGGCCAGACCGTATTTCAATGCAGCAAGCAAGCGGTTTGGGGCGCGTTATATTAGCTTTTGCTAATACCCCTATGCAATACGCTCGCTTAAGTAAAAAAGCTGTCTTAGACTTAGCTAATCGTAGAGGTGATTGGAAAACAAATCTTAGTAAATTAATGTATTATAGTGTTGTTCAAAACATTATATTTTCTAGTTTGCAATCTGCAATGTTTGCTTTAATGTTTACCGATGAAGAAGACGAAGAAACTGAAAAAAGATATTATAGAATTGCTAATAGCACCGCTGATTCTCTTCTACGTGGTATTGGATTTGCAGGTGCAGCAGTTGCTACAGGCAAGAATATGGTTCTTGAAGTAATAAGGCAATACAAAAGTGGTAGACCAAATTATGAGAAGGTTGCTTTAGAGGCTTTAAGTTTATCACCCCCAATTGATTCTAAAATAAGCAAGCTAGCTTCAGCAGGTAGATCATTTACATATCGGCAGTCTCGTGAAAAAATGAGAACTGAAGGTATAAGTTTAGACAACCCTGCCTTTGAGGCAGTCGGCCAAGTTATAGCTGCAACTACAAACTTGCCAGCGGACAGAGTCGTTAGAAAGCTTGATAACCTTACGACACCTGTAAGGCAAGACGTTGAGACCTGGCAAGCAATATCACTTGCGTTAGGTTATAGTAAATGGGATGTGGGGCTTATAGAAAAAAGTACTAAAAAACCAAAAAAACCTAAGTTAATTAACCCTAGAAAGCAATCAAAAAGAAAAAAGTTATGAAATCAAACTCGCCATTTCAAAAAAAAGATGCTTGCTACCGTAA